>QFCS01002375.1_pt1 | contig 57292 bp, 59 predicted proteins | sample 3576561 | NCBI WGS metagenome assembly QFCS01 | reverse complement strand
TTTCCCGTAGTCGAGCCAGGCGCGGCCGCGGTCTTCGCCGGGCTTCAAACCGGGTATTTGCAAGGTGCCGATCAGCAAATCCTCCAGGCCGGCTGCTTCCACGCTCACCACAACCTCATGCGTGCCGGGCTGCTTCAGCCAATCCGCGGCGGCCGTGTAACTGCCGCCTTTCGCAGGCAGCATCAGAAGCTTGCGCCCGTTGCTTTCCAGCTCGATTTTCGCGTTGAGGATAGGCTCGTTGGTGGCGTAACGGTCGGCATAGACGGTGAGCTTGCCGTCCTGAAGCACACCCGACAACTCCACGTCGGGCGACTTCAATTCCAGTTGCGGGCCGGACGCAGACAAGCCGACCGGCGCCTTGGCCTCATCGCCATGGTCTTCGCCGCCATGGGCAAAGGCGGCGGGCGGCAAAAGCGAAAACAGCAAGGCCAGCGCCCATGCCGCAAAAGCAGGGGGTAAATTGAATACGTTCACGGTAAGACTCCTTGGGCTTGATTGAGACGGGCGCGGGACAGCGCCTGTGCGATTTCTTGTTGGTTGTAAGCCTGCTCCGCCTCAAAGGCTGCCGCTCTGGCGCGTAGCAGAGTAAATAGATCGGATTCGCCCAGGTTGAACGATTTCTGGATCAGTTCGAGGTTTTCCCGCGCCGCGCCGCGCTGCTGCCGCGCCAGGTCCAGCAACTGGTCGATGGCTTGCAATGCCTGCACTGCTTGCTGCCTGTTGTATTCCAGCGTGAGCCGGACGCGGGTGTATTCGCTCTGCGCGCTGGTGAGGGCGGTTTGGGCGGCGCTCGTGAGCGGCAGGTTGCGCGCATTGGTGGCCAAAGGCAGGCGCAGCGTGAGCGCCACAGAACTGGCGTAGGGGTCGAGGTTGCTACGTTGTTCCCTGCGCGTGCTGAGTCCGACCTCCGGATTGTCGCGGCGCGATTGACTGGCTACACGCACTTGCGCCTGCGCTACTTCGATCGCCTGGCGCGCTTCTTCCATTAAAGGATGGTCGTCCGACAGGGGTTTCGATTGCGCGCTTTCTGCGATGTCGTCCGGCAACACGGTGGCGCCGGTGAGCGTGGCATAGGCTTGCTGCGCCTGGAGCAGCCGATTGCGGTTTTGCAAAACGGCGGCCTGGGCTGTGCGCCATTCATTCTGCGCCAAATTCAAATCGGTCTTGGCCAACTCCCCTGCCCGCACCCGCTTGGCGACATCCTCCGCGAGCTTTTTCGCGGTTTGGGTGCGCGCTTCATCGAGCTGGATTTGCGCCTCCACCTGGCGCACCTGCCAAACGGCTTCGCGCAGCTCCCCGGCCAGCCTCAAACGCAGTGCACGGATACTGGCTTCCAGGCCGGCCCGGCCGGCTTGGGCTTGACGTTGCCGCGCGTCACGCTGGCCAGGCAGCCAGACGGGCAAAGCGATACCGGCCTCCCACTCGCGCACGCCGGCGTTGTTGTTCAACTGGTCGCTGCGATGGCCCAGGATGACGGTGGGCGCAGCGGGCAGCAGGCTGTTCGCGGCAACGCCTTGGGCATGACTTTCCGCGCGCTTGGCCTCCAGCGTTTGCGCTTGAGGGTTCTTCTCCCACGCTTGATCCAGTGCTGTGTGCAGGCTGCCAGCGTGAACGGGGTGCGCGAGCAGCAAGCCGACAAAAATCAAGATAGTGTGTCGCATAATGTTCTCAAATGTTTAGGTTAAGTCTCAAGGAGGCGCTGGGTCTTAGCGATGCAGCCCATTGATATCGTCAGGGTTATCCCCGTTCACAGCGCTAAGGGAGCGCTTGTTCGACGGCATCCTGGGGGCGCGCGCCCAACATGAATCTGACGGGTGAATTACAAATCTGTAATGCGCGCCTCCGCAGGGATGAGCTGTGGCACGATGCGTCCATCTACCCTGGTGTTTACGACATGAAGATCCTGATCGTCGAAGACGAGCCCAAGACGGGCGCTTACCTGAAGCAGGGGCTCACTGAGGCCGGTTTCGTCACGGACCTGGCCCGCGAGGGGTGGGATGGGCTGGAACTCGCAAAGGAGGGGCACTACGACCTGATGATCCTGGATGTGATGCTGCCCGGCCTCAATGGCTGGCAGGTGCTCGAAGGCGTGCGCCGGGCCGGCATCAAAATGCCGGTACTATTCCTGACCGCGCGCGATCGGGTGGAAGACCGGGTCAAGGGGCTGGAACTGGGCGCCGACGATTATCTGGTGAAACCTTTCGCCTTCGCCGAACTGCTGGCCCGTGTGCACAGCCTAGTGCGCCGCGGACACACCGGTCTGGAATCCGCTGTCCTCAGGGCTGCCGATCTGGAATTGGATCTGCTGCGGCGACGCGCCATGCGGGCGGGACGCAAGATCGACCTCACCGCCAAGGAATTCGCCCTGCTCGAACTATTTCTGCGCCGGAAAGGGGAAGTACTGCCTCGCAGCCTGATCGCCTCGCAGGTATGGGACATGAATTTCGACTCCGATACCAATGTCATCGACGTGGCGGTGCGCCGGCTTAGGGTCAAGATCGACGAGGGCTTTGAAGCCAAGCTCATCCACACCGTGCGGGGGATGGGATACGTTCTGGAAACCTCCCCGGAAGACGCAGAACCATGAAAACCCTATCGCTGACCGCCCGGATCAGCCTGCTTTTCGCAGTGGCGGCTTCCTTGGTCCTGCTGACGACAGGTTATTTCCTGACGCAAGTGGTGGAGGCCCATTTTGAGGAGGGGGATCGCCACGAACTCAGTGGCAAGCTGGAGCTCATCCAGAATTTATTCAAGCGCGCCTCTAGCCAGAAACAGTTGGATCTCCTGCCCCAGCAACTTGATGACGCCTTGGTCGGGCACCCTGGTCTTGCGGTGGTGGTGACGGATGCGGCTGGGGGTATCTGGTTCGCTACGACAGGTGCCGATTTCCCGCGCACGCTGCTGCAGGGCTGCCAAACCCAGTCACAAGGGTGTGTACCCGGCACCCTGCAACAATGGAAGCAGGCTGGGATAAGTTACCGGGGCATGGCCGTATCGATAACCGCTGGCGGTGACAAGGCCTATACCGTGATCGTGGCACAGGATATCCAGAGCCATGAGCTCTTCCTGAGCAAGTTCCGGACAGTCTTGGCCATTGCCATTACCCTGGCCGCTTTCGCCACAGCCGGTCTGGGCTGGATCGTTACCCGATGGGGCCTTTTCCCCTTGCGCCAGGTCACCGGCACGGTGGCCAGCATTTCCGCCGAACGCCTGTCAGATCGCCTGCCGGCTACAGGCCTGCCTGCGGAACTCATGCCTCTCGCGGCCGCTTTTAATGCCATGCTGGCCCGCCTGGATGACTCCTTCCAGCGGCTCACCGAGTTCTCTTCCAATATCGCGCACGAACTACGCACTCCCATCTCCAACCTCATGACCCAGACCCAGGTGGCGCTTTCCAGTGCGCGCGACAAGGACGAATACAAAGAAGTCCTGTATTCCAGTCTGGAGGAGTACGAGCGCATGGCCCAGATGGTCGGCGACATGCTCTATCTTGCCCAGGCTGACAACGGCCTGCTCAGACCAGGGCCGTATAAAGTCAATCTAGCCAATGAAACACAGGATCTATTTGATTACTTTGAAGCCTGGGCGGAGGAGCGCGGCGTTTCTCTGACCCTGACGGGTTCGACCATCGCACCTGGCGACCGGCTGATGCTGCGGCGTGCACTCAGCAACCTCATTTCAAACGCCATTCGGCATACCCCACCTGGCCAGACTGTACAGGTTTCGCTAACTGGGCACGGCGATAAAGCCATCGTCACCATCGAGAACCCGGGCACGGAAATCCCGGCCGAGCATATCCCCAGACTGTTCGACCGCTTCTACCGTGTCGACCCTTCGCGACAACGCAAGGGAGACGGCGCCGGACTGGGGCTTGCCATCGTCAAATCCATCGTTGACGCGCATGGTGGCTCAATCACCGTAACGTCGACAAATCAAATGACACGGTTCCAACTCACATTGCCTGCGTTGGCGGAATAAGGAAACAACCATGCCATACGTGAATATCCAAATTATCCACGAAGGTGCCACCGCCTTCGTGATCATCGACAAGATAGACATAGACAATTGGAGTATCGCGGGGCTGACAGTCACCACAGGTAGCCCAACGTGCGTGTGGGCCAAGTAGCCAGCCTCAATCGAAGGACAACCTTCAGCGGATTAACCGTGGAACTTCGCCATCTGCGTTATTTCATCGCTGTCGCTAAGGAATTGCACTTCGCTCGCGCTGCCGAGCGGTTGCATATCGAACAGTCGCCGCTGTCACGAGCGATCAAGGACCTGGAGTATGACTTGGGCGTGCAGTTGTTCGAGCGGGCCACACGCAGCACTCGCCTGACCTGAGCCGGACAAGTATTCCTGGACGAAGCTCACCGCGTGCTGTCCACGTTGGAACAGGCCATCGCCAGCACTAAAGCGGCCGCCACCGGCTATCGCGGCACACTGCGCATTGCGCTGTCCGATGGCATCGCCCAACCATGGCTTTCCTCCTTGCTGGCACGAAGTCGAGAAGAAGAACCCGATGTTGAAATCCGCCTGTTCGACGTCCCTCTGGCAGAACAGATGAAAGGCCTACGTAGCGGTTTATTCGATGCCGAACTTGCCCACGCGACCGATGTCGGTGAAGGCATCGTCGTTCAGTCAGTGTGGAGCGATTCGTTGGTGATCTCCGTCCAGCGCGTCATCCACTGCTGGCGCACAAGCGCATTCCACTGGAGGAACTGATCCGCTACCCACTGGTACTGTGTCACCCGGAGATTTACGAAGGCTGCTACCGACAGATCGAGCGCATTTTGCGCGCCGTAGACGCAGAACCTATGGTCGCTGAACATGCGGCGACCTTCGACCTGATGATGACGCTGGTTGCCGCTGGCTATGGACTCAGCTTTGCTAACAAGTCCCACATGATGGTCTGTCGCCATCCGGAGATCGTGGCTCGCCCGCTGGCGGGGCGGCCACTCACGCTGACCACTTATTTGCTCCGGCCCAACACGGAACCCTCGGAACCGTTGATCCGCTTCCTCGCCCGAGTGGTTGCCGCGGAGAACTCGAATTCGGGTGCGGGAACAAGATAGACACTTGCACGCCCACCTCAGAAGGAAACGCCATGAAGAAAACCAGCATGTTGCTGTTGGCCTTGGTTCTGACCGCCTGCGACAAGCCCGCACCGACCAACACCGTCGAATCGTTAGTCGCCCATCCCGAACGGCTCAAGGAAGTGGAGCGCCTGTGCTGGGCAGATCACGCAAAAATGAGCGACGCCATCTGTAACGCGGCGAGTGAAGCACGCCGCCGACGCTTCATGGGGGACGGCAAAGGCAAATACACGCCGCTGCAGCCCGCGCCGCAGAACTGATCGCCTCGACTCGCAGCACCACACACCGATCGGATGGCTTCAGTCGTATACGGTGGAATGTGCCTGCCGATCGGCATCTATCAATAATTTTCTGGCGAATCGCGATGCACGCCGAAACGCGCTGTCGTTTGCAGCGATGTCCTCCGTTTTTCCCCAACTAGAAATCTTGTTTTCTCCGTCTCCGCTATCCCGTTAACGGTCTTTGACCGGCCCTGAATCACCCCCCACTCTCGCACCTGCGGCACATCGTTGTCCGCACTTGTGCAGGAGTGCAATTCAGGGAGGTGTGATGCAGGGGACCAGTGTACTGTTCAGTCAGGTCTTGGCGGTATTCGGGATCGTGATCGCGGGAACGTGGGGCGCCACCCAATGGACCGCAGCACACTTGGGTTACCAGCTACGCCTTGGCGCGCCGTGGTTTGACCTGCTTGGAACGCCTGTCTATCAGCCGTGGCGGCTGTTCGAATGGTGGTATTTCTTCGATGCCTACGCGCCCGACATTTTCCTCCGTGGTGGTGCTATCGCGGCATGCAGCGGTTTCGCTGGCGCCATCGTCGCTATTGCGATGTCGGTGTGGCGCGCACGGCAGTCCCGGCTGGTCACGACCTACGGTTCAGCACGCTGGGCGCTGCCCGTTGAAATCCACCGTTCCGGCCTGACCGGCCCTGCTGGCGTTTTCCTGGGGCGCAAGGACGGCGACTACCTGCGCCATGAAGGCCCCGAGCATGTGATGGCCTTCGCGCCGACCCGCTCTGGCAAGGGTGTCGGCCTGGTGGTGCCCACCCTGCTCTCCTGGCCAGGCTCCGCCGTCATCCACGACATCAAGGGCGAGAACTGGAACTTGACCGCCGGCTGGCGCTCGCGCTTCTCGCACTGCCTGCTGTTCAACCCGACCGATGCACGCTCGGCTGCCTACAACCCGCTGCTCGAAGTGCGACGTGGCATGCACGAAGTACGCGACGTGCAGAACATCGCCGACATCCTGGTCGATCCCGAAGGCGCGCTGGAGCGGCGCAACCATTGGGAAAAGACTTCACATGCGCTGTTGGTCGGCGCGATCCTGCACGTGCTCTACGCCACAGAGGACAAGACGCTGCGAGGCGTCGCCAACTTCCTGTCCGATCCGGCCTGTCCTTTCGAGGTAACGCTGCACTGGATGATGACCACGCGGCACTTGGGCGATGGCCCGCATCCTGTGGTCGCCTCCGCCGCGCGCGAAGTGCTCAACAAGAGCGAAAACGAGCGCTCGGGTGTGCTGTCCACCGCGATGAGCTTCCTCGGCCTCTACCGCGATCCCACGGTGGCCGAAGTGACCTCGCGCTGCGACTGGCGTATCGCCGACCTGATCGACGCAGCTCATCCGGTGTCGCTCTACCTGGTCGTGCCGCCTTCGGACATCAGTCGAACCAAGCCGCTGATCCGGCTCATCCTCAACCAGATCGGGCGGCGCCTGACCGAATCGCTCGATGGATCGGACGGCATTGCCAGGCGCCACAAGCTCCTGCTGATGCTCGACGAGTTTCCCGCGCTGGGCCGGCTCGACTTCTTCGAGTCGGCGCTGGCCTTCATGGCGGGCTACGGCCTGCGCGCCTTTCTGATCGCGCAATCGCTCAACCAGATCGACAAGGCCTACGGGCAGAACCATTCCATCCTCGACAACTGCCATGTGCGCATCGCGTTTGCCACCAATGACGAACGCACCGCCAAGCGCATCTCGGAAGCGCTGGGCACAGCCACTGAACTGCGTGCCCAGCGCAACTATGCCGGCCATCGGCTCGCGCCCTGGTTGGGGCATTTGATGGTATCCCGCCAGGAAACCGCTCGACCGCTGCTCACGCCTGGCGAGGTGATGCAACTGCCGCCTGACGACGAAGTGGTGATGGTCTCGGGCCACCCGCCGATTCAGGCCAAAAAGATTCGCTACCACCGCGACGCGAACTTCAAGGCGCGCATCGAAGCACCACCGGTCCTGACGGCCGGCCACTACGCCGACGCGCCCGCCGCACGTTCCGATGACTGGAGCGGCCTCGCTCCACTCGCCGCGCCAATCCTCGATCTGGCGCTGAACAACCGTGCCGAAGCAATCGACGACGGCGGCCGCCAACAACAGCCTGAACTTGGCGAAGCCGTCTTCACGCCGCAGCCCGACCACGCCACTGACGACCTCGGCATGCTCGACGACGGCCTGCCGCTACCCCTGCCCGCTCAACTCGACCCGCGCCTGCAACGCACCGCGCGGCTGGCCGCGCTCGATCCAGACGATGGGATCGCGTTATGAGTCGTGCGCGCCTGAACCTCTTCATCGAGACCGAGCATGCCAAACGGCTTGACGAATTGGCGGCCATGAAGGGCCTGTCCAAGTCTTCGATCGTCGCGGCGGCCCTGGCCTCCTTCCTGTCACCGGATTCCGGCGACCAGCGCGAAGCCGCCATCGCCAAGCGGCTGGACCGGCTGTCGCGCCAATTCGACAAGCTGGAGCGCGACCAGAACATCCTGATCGAGACCATGGCGCTCTACGTACGCTACTTCCTCACCGTCAGCACGCCGGTGCCGGAGGCGCATCAGGATGCGGCTCGCGCCCAGGGCCGCGCGCGCTTCGAGCAGTTCGTCGAACAGCTCGGCCGCCATTTGCTGCGTGGCCGCAGTCTGGTGAAGGACGTAATCGAGGAAATTCAGCCCGACCCCGGCCAGTTCTTCGGCCCGCGGGAAGACAAGCCCGCTGGCGATCCGCCCGATGACGCTGGGGCGCCGTCGTGAGCGACCACTCGGACAATCAGAATCCGTCGGCCCTACTAGCTGTGGAACGCCGCGTGCGCATGCTGCGCACGGCCATGGGGCCGGACATCGCCACAGCCCTGAACGATCCTGATGTGGTCGAGGTGATGCTGAACCCAGACGGTTCGCTATGGATCGATCGGCTGGGCAGCGGACGCGAACCACTGGGCGCCAGCCTGAGTCCGGCCGACGGCGAACGCATCATTCGTCTGGTGGCGGCCCATGTGCACACCGAGGTGCATGCGGGCAAGCCACTCTTGTCCGCCGAGCTGCCGGAAACAGGTGAGCGATTCGAGGGCGCCTTGCCGCCCGTGACGCCAGGACCGGTGTTCGCGCTGCGTAAACGCGCGGTCGGCCTGATTCGGCTGGACCAGTACGTCGCCGACGGCATTCTGACCGAAACGCAAGCCGACTTTCTGCGCAATTCCGTGCGCGAGCGCCGGAACATCTTGATCGCAGGCGGCACCAGCACCGGCAAGACCACGCTGGCGAACGCTCTGCTCGACGAGATCGCCGCCATCGGTGACCGCGTGATCGTGCTGGAGGACACGGTGGAGCTGCAATGCACGGCGCGCGACCACGTCCCCCTGCGCACCCGCGCGGGCATTGTGACCATGACCGAGCTGGTGCGCTCGACATTACGGCTGCGGCCGGACCGCATTGTCGTCGGTGAAGTGCGCGGCGCCGAAGCGCTGGACCTGCTCAAGGCCTGGGGCACCGGCCACCCGGGCGGCATCGCTACCGTCCATGCCGGTTCCGCTGCAGGCGCGCTGCTGCGGCTGGAACAACTGATCCTCGAAGTCGCGGTGACGCCACCGCGCGCGTTGATCGCCGAAGCGGTCAACGTCATCGTCTACCTCGCCGGGCGCGGCCGTGCGCGCCGCGTGCAGGAAATCGCCTGTGTCACCGGCTTCGACAGCCACGGCTACCAGCTCAGTAGCGAGCTGATTCCTTCCTTCCATTCGCTTTCTTCAGCCCCCGGAGAACCGTCATGACGACTTCACGTATTTCCGTAAAACCGACCTTGCAATTCGTAGCCCTTGCCGCATTGCTGCTGGCCATCGCCATTCCCGCGCACGCGGCGGGATCGACCATGCCCTGGGAAGCACCGCTGCAATCCCTGCTGGACTCGATCCAGGGGCCGGTGGCCCGCATCATCGCGGTGATCATCATCATTACCACCGGGTTGACGCTGGCCTTCGGCGACACCAGCGGCGGCTTTCGCAAGCTGGTACAAATCGTGTTCGGACTGTCGATCGCGTTCGCCGCGTCGTCATTCTTCCTGACTTTCTTCAGTTTCAGCGGCGGAGCAGTACTGGCATGAACGCGCCGACCACTGACACACCTGGCCTCACCAATGGTTTCGAGATTCCGCTGCATCGCTCGCTGACCGAACCCATCCTGCTGGGAGGTGCACCGCGCACAGTAGCGATTGCCAACGGCACGCTGGCCGCCGCCGTGGGACTCGGGCTGCAACTCTGGCTGCCCGGCATGGCGCTGTGGATTGTCGGGCACTCGCTGGCCGTGTGGGGCGCGCGACTGGATGCGCAGTTCATGGCGGTCTTCGCCCGGCACATCAAGCACCGGCAGCTGCTGGACGTGTGAGGACGATCCCATGATGCACCTCGCCGAATACCGCAAGCGCCCCACGTTGCTGGCCGACTGGCTGCCCTGGGCCGGCCTGGTCGCACCTGGCGTTGTGCTGAACAAGGACGGCTCGTTTCAGCGCACGGCACGCTTTCGCGGGCCGGATCTGGACAGCGCGACCCATGGCGAACTGGTCGCGACCTCTGCGCGATTGAACAATGCGCTGCGCCGGCTTGGGTCGGGCTGGGCGTTGTTCGTCGAGGCCGAGCGACGCGAAGCGGCGGACTATCCTAATTCCATGTTTCCCGAACCGCTGTCCTGGCTGGTCGATGAAGAACGCCGCGCCGCGTTCGAGGAGGCCGATAGCCACTTCGAGAGCGCCTACCACCTGACGCTGCTGTACCTGCCGCCCGAAGAATCGACGGCGCGCGCCGCCAAGCTGCTGTACGAGAACAGCAAGGTCGAAGGCGTCGACTGGCGCGAGCGGCTGGAAGGCTTCGTGTCGGAGACCGAGCGCGTCTTCGGCCTGCTCGAAGGGGTAATGCCGGAGATCAGCTGGCTCGACGATGGTCAGACCCTGACCTATCTGCATGCCTGCGTATCCACGCGCCGGCATCCGGTGGCCGTGCCCGAGGTGCCGATGCACCTCGATGCGCTGCTGGCCGACGAGCCATCGACGGGCGGGCTTGCGCCGATGCTTGGGAATCAACATCTGCGTGTGGTGTCGGTGCGTGGCTTCCCGACCTCGACCTGGCCCGGTCTGCTCGACGACCTCAACCGCCTGGGCTTCGCCTACCGCTGGAGCACACGCTTCCTGTGCCTCGACAAGGCCGAGTCCGAGCGCGAGTTGGGACGCTTGCGCCGGCAGTGGTTCGCCAAGCGCAAGAACATCGTGGCCCTGCTGCGCGAGACCCTGTTCCAGCAGGAAAGTCCGCTGGTTGATTCCGACGCGTCGAACAAGGCAGCCGATGCCGACGCGGCTCTCCAGGAACTGGGCAGCGACCAGGTGTCATTCGGCTACGTCACCACAACCGTCACCGTGCTCGACTCCGACGCGACCGCCGCCGAAGAAAAACTCCGCGCAATCGAGCGAACCATTCAGGGCCGTGGCTTCGTGACAATCCCCGAGACCTTGAATGCGGTCGATGCCTGGCTGTCGTCGATTCCGGGGCACGCCTACGCCAACGTGCGCCAGCCTATCGTCTCGACCCTGAACCTCGCGCACATGATGCCGGTCTCCGCCGTGTGGGCCGGACAGGAGCGCAATACCCACCTCGATGGGCCGCCACTGATCGTGACGCGCACCGATGGCGCAACGCCGTTCCGGCTGGTCACGCACATCGGCGACGTGGGCAACACGCTGGTGGTCGGCCCCATCGGCATGGGCAAGTCAGTGCTGCTGGCGACGCTGGCCTTGCAGTTCCGCCGTTATACCGGATCGCGCATCTTCGCCTTCGACATGGGACGCTCGATTCGCGCCACCGTGCTCGGCCTCGGCGGCGAGCACTACGACCTGGGCGCGGACGGTGCCATGGCCTTCCAGCCGCTGGCCCGCATCGACCAGGACAGCTACCGCGCCTGGGCGGCCGAGTGGATCCAGGGCCTGTTGCTTCACGAAGGCGTGGTTGTCGGGCCGCCCGAGAAGGAGTCCGTATGGTCGGCGCTGAACAGTCTCGCCAGCGCGCCGCTCGATCAGCGCACGCTGACTGGATTATCCGTACTGCTGCAATCGAACGCACTGCGTCAGGCGCTGCAACCCTATGTGCTGGGTGGCGCGCACGGCAGGCTGCTCGATGCCGATCATGACCGGCTCGGTGTCGCCGACGTGCAAGGCTTCGAGATGGAAGAGCTGATGCACAGCAAGGCGGCGGCGCTGGCGGTACTGCGCTACCTGTTCGCGCGCTTCGAGGAACGCCTTGATGGTGCCCCGACATTGTTGATCCTCGACGAGGCGTGGCTGTTCCTCGACGACCCGGTGTTCGCCGCGCGCATCCGCCAGTGGCTGAAGACGCTGCGCAAGAAGAACGTGTCGGTGATCTTCGCCACGCAGTCGCTGGCGGACATCAAGGATTCCAGCATTGCACCCGCCATTATCGAGAGCTGCGTGAACCGCATTTTCCTGCCCAACCCGCAGGCGACCGAACCGCAGATTCGCGTCATCTACGAAGGCTTCGGCCTCAATGCGCGGCAGATCGAGATCGTGGCGCAGGCCCAGCCCAAGCGCGATTACTACTATCAGTCGCGGCTCGGCAATCGGGTCTTCGATCTGGGGCTCGGGCCGGTGACGCTGGCGTTTGCCGGTGCCGCTAGACCTGAGGACCAGCGCGCCATCGACTCCGTTTCCGCATCGGTGCCGCCGGCGGCCTTCGCCGCCGCCTGGCTGCGCCATCGCGGCCTCGACTGGGCTGCGGATCTGATCCCGTCGTTCCCGTTCGTCCCGTCCATTCCTGAGGAAATGTCGTCATGAAAAAAACCCTGCCCGCCATCGCCGCCGCCATTCTCATGGCCGTGATGCCCGCTGCTCAGGCGCAATGGGTAGTGATCGACCCCGCCAATCTCGTGCAGAACATCCTGACGGCAGCCCGCGCCCTGCAACAGATCAACAACCAGATCCAGCAACTGCAGAACGAAGCGCAGATGCTGACCAACCAGGCGAAGAACCTGACCAGTCTCCCCTTCAGCGCGCTCAATCAACTGCAATCTGCGCTGTCCGCGACGAACCAGCTGCTGCAACAGGCACAGGGGTTGTCATTGAATCTGACGCAAATGGAGACCCAGTTTGCGCAGCTCTATCCCGCTGCCTACACCACCTCGACGCCGGCAAGCCAGATGGCGCTCGACGCCAGCCAGCGTTGGCAGAACGCACTGGAGGCGCTACGCACCGCGACCGAGGTGCAGTCGCAGTCGGTGCAGAACTTCGCTTCCGACGAACAGACCTTGTCCGCCCTCGTGAACAAGAGCCAGTCGGCGGTGGGCGCCTTGCAGGCTACCCAGGCGACGAACCAGTTGCTCGCCCTGCGGGCCCGGCAGGCGATCCAGGCGCAGCAACTCCAGCTTACACAAGACCGCGCCGTTGCCCTCGAACAGGCGCGTCAGGTCGCGGTGCACGCGCGTGCCATCGAGGTGCGCAACCGTTTCCATGGCACCGGCACACCGTATACGCCATCTCCCGTCAACTTCTACGGCAACTGAGGAACCCCTATGAGAACCCTCCTGACCACCATCGTCTGCACCCTGCTGCTGGCCGCGTGCAACAAGCCGGCACCCACCGACTCGGTCGAATCGCTGCTGGCGAATCCCGAGCGCCTGAAGGAAGTTCGCGCGCAGTGCAAGGCCAACCATGACAAGGCGGGCGACGCCCTGTGCAACAGGGCGAGTGAGGCCACGCGGCGGCGCTTCATGGGCAGCGGCACGCCGTACACGCCGGTGCCACCGGCTGCACCCGCTTCCTCGCCGAAAGACTGACACCATGAACGACCTGTCGGTCATCGACCGCTTCCTCGATGTCTTCTCGCACTACATCGACTCGGGTTTCGGCCTGCTGCATGGCGAGGTGGCGTTCCTCACCGCGACGCTGGTGGTGATCGACATGACGCTGGCGGGGCTGTTCTGGGCCATGGGCGGCGAGGACGTGATCGGCAAGCTGATCAAGAAGACGCTGTATGTCGGCGCCTTCGCCTTCATCATCGGCAACTTCAACAATCTGGCCGGCATCCTGTTCAATTCGTTTGCCGGACTCGGGCTGGTGGCGTCCGGTTCCACGCTGAGCCAAGCACAATTCCTGCAGCCAGGCCACCTGGCCAAGGTCGGCGTCGATGCGGCGCAACCGATCATGGCGCAGATCAGCGACCTGACCGGCTTCCCCGAGGTGTTCGCGAACCTCGATGTCATCTCGGTGCTGTTTCTCGCCTGGCTGGTGGTGATCGTGAGCTTCTTCGTGCTCGCGGTGCAGCTCTTCGTCACGCTGATCGAATTCAAGCTGACCACACTCGCGGGCTTCGTGCTGGTGCCGTTCGCGTTGTGGAACAAGACCGCGTTCCTGGCCGAACGGGTGCTGGGCAACGTGGTGTCGTCGGGCATCAAAGTGCTGGTGCTGGCGGTGATCGTAGGCATCGGCACAGGACTGTTTGCACAGTTTCAAACACCGCCCAGCACCGAGCCCTCCATCGACCTGGCTCTGACCATCATGCTGGCCTCGCTGGCGATGCTGGGGCTGGGGATCTTCGGGCCGGGGATTGCCACCGGACTGGTGTCCGGCGCACCGCAGCTTGGAGCCGGTGCGGCGGCAGGCACGGCGCTGGGTGCGGCGGGTTTGGCGGTGGCCGGCGGCGCGGCTATTGCCACCGGGGGTGCGGCGGTGGCGGCGGGCGCACGCATGGCGCCGAGCGCTGCACGCGCGGCTATCGGTGGCATTACATCGGCTGGGCGTGCAAGCAGCTCAATCGCCAGCGGCGCTAAAACCGCCTATCAGGCGGGGGCCGCTGCATCAGGTGGCGCTGGAATACATGCTGCCAGTGCCGGGTTTGCCAATGTGGCCAGGAACGGTGCTGGTGCGGTCGGCCAGCGCGTCGCGGCCGGTGCGAAAGCGGTCAAGGACAGTGTGGCGAACTTCGTCGCGGAGGCCGCGGCGCCCGCGGCGGCAGGCCGTTCTACCGAATCAGCCGAAGCAGCCGCAGCCAGTCCCCCTGTGGCAGAGCCCGCCTGGGCCAGACACATGCGGCGCAAACAGCAGATGAGCCATGCGGCCACCACCGCGGCGCACACCCTGCGCTCCGGCGATCACGCTGGCGGCGGTGCCAGCCCCAGCCTGCGCGACGATTCGAACCCTTGAAGATCAAGACTAACGGAGATCAGGCCATGCGATTCAAACGACCACAGGTGCGCTACTCGGACACGCCCGAGCCGGTTACCCCTTACCAAGCCGCCGCACAGGTCTGGGACCAGCGCATCGGCAGCGCGCGCGTGCAGGCGAAGAACTGGCGGCTGATGGCTTTTGGCTGCCTGTCGCTCGCACTGCTGATGGCGGGTGGCCTGCTGTGGCGTTCGGCACAGTCCATCGTCACGCCCTATGTGGTCGAGGTATCCACTGGCGGTCAGGTGCGTGCGGTGGGCGAGGCCGCTACGCCGTACAAGCCGAATGATGCGCAGATCGCCTACCACCTGGCGCGCTTCCTTACCGACGTGCGCTCGCTGTCGATCGATCCCATCGTGGTGCGGCAGAACTGGCTCGAAGCCTACAACTACGCCACGGATACAGGCGCGGCCACGCTGAACGACTATGCTCGCAGCAACGATCCGTTCGCGCGCATCGGGCAGAGCTCGACGGCGGTGGAGATCACCAGCGTGGTGCGCGCCAGCCCGTCGTCGTTCCAGGTGCGCTGGATCGAGCGCACCTATGTGAACGGTTCGCCCTCGGGCATCGAGCGCTGGACGGCTGTGCTGTCCATCGTGCTGCAACCGCCGCGCACCGAAGAGCGGCTGCGTAAGAACCCGCTGGGCATTTATGTCAGCGGCGTGTCCTGGAGCCGTGAATTCGACGCAACCGAAGGAACCCCAAAACCATGAAAGCCCCAATCCGCCATTCCGTATTGCCACTGATCCTGAGTGCCACCCTGGCAACCCTCACCGGCTGCGCCACGCACGGCAAACCGCCGCCGGACATCACGCTGGACGTACCCGTGGCAGCGCACGCGCTGCCGGAGCCGCCCAGGCCCATCGAGGTGGTCGAAGTACCCAAACCCCTGCCGCTACCCGGGCAGTTGAAGCCTTTGGGCAATACACCCGAGGATAAGCCCATCGCTGAACCGCCCGACGAGAAGGCCAGTGTGGCGCGCGCCAACGCCGAGGCGCGCGTGCCCCCCAGTCTCGACGGTTACGTCAACGCGATCCAGGTCTGGCCCTATAGCGATGGCGCGCTGTATCAGCTCTACACGCGTCCCGGCCGCGTCACCGTCATCACTTTGCAGCAGGGCGAGGAACTGGTGACCGTCTCGGCGGGCGACACGGTGCGCTGGATCGTCGGCGACACGACCAGCGGCGCGGGTGCCGGTCTGCGCGTGAACATACTCGTGAAGCCCACACGCGCCGGCCTGAAGACCAATCTGGTCATCACCACCAACCGTCGCACCTACCTGCTCGAACTGTCGTCGACGCCGCAGGCGTGGATGGCCTCGGCCTCGTGGGATTACCCGAAGGACCGCATGCTGGCCTTGCAGAAACAGGCACAGCAGGCTCAGGCGACAGCGCCGGTGGACTCGGGCTTGTCGCTACAACAGATCAGGTTCCGTTACACCATCTCCGGCGACAGCCCACCGTGGAAACCGCTGCGCGCCTTCGATGACGGCGAACGCGTTTATATCCAGTTCCCCGCCGGCATCACGCAGGGTGAGCTGCCGCCACTGTTCGTGATCGGGCAACAGGGCGATGGCCAGCTCGTCAACTACCGCTTCCACTCGCCCTACTACGTGGTGGACCGACTGTTCGGTGCAGCAGAGTTGCGGCTGGGTGCGGACAAGGCAGCTGTTGTTCGCATTGAGCGCACCGACGGCGTGATCGGCACGGCGCGGAGTGATTGAACATGAGCACCTCCGCCACACCGCAAATGTCACCAGCCGGGACGAATAAGGTCGACCCGGACACCCTGGCTCTGCGCGCTTCACCGCGGCCGGTCACGCGGCTGAACCGGCGCATGCTGGCCGTGCTCGGGGGAACACTGGGCGCGATCATCCTGGGGGCCATGCTATGGTCCTTGCAACCGCACCAACGCGAACGCAACCCGGCCACCGAGCTGTACCACGTGGATCGCGTCGCGCATGCCGATAACCTCGACCAGCTGCCAACGGACTATTCCAAGCTGCCACTTCCACCAAAACCAGTACCTGTATTGGGCGAGCCGTTGCCGGGCGACCTGGGGCCAGCCATCGTGCATGCGCAGCGCAATACCAAAACCGGCGGATACATTCCTCCCGTGCAGTCTGGACGTATGGCACAGCCGGGTGATGCCGAGGAGGCAGCACGCTCAGCCGTGTTCTTTCGGGGCAGCAGTGCGGTGAAGGCAGCACCGTCGCCCACTGCGAGTTTGGCCATGCCCGAGTCCGTCTCGACCAACCAGCCGTTCAATCCAATGGCAGCGGCATCCATGCAGCCTGCCGATCCGACGGCGGTGCAGAACCTGCAGGAGCAGAAGCTGGCGTTCGTTGCCAATGAGGGAGACAGCGCCACCCGCAATCCTGCCAGCCTGCACCCTCCGTCCTCGCCCTACCAGGTGATGGCGGGCACCCTCATCCGGCGGCGCTGGTGACGGGGATCAATTCCGACCTGCCGGGGCAGGTCATCGCGAATGTGACCGAGGCGGTCTACGACACGGCTACGGGTCGCTTCCTGCTGATTCCGCAGGGCTCGCGGCTGATCGGCCGCTATGACAGTCAGGTTTCATTCGGTCAGCGGCGCGTGCTGCTGGTGTGGACGCGGTTGATCCTGCCTGATACCTCGTCGATTTCGCTCGACCGATTGCCCGGCATCGACCCGGCGGGCTATGCCGGACTGGAGGACGGAGTCGATTGGCACTGGGATCGCATCCTTGCGGGTGCGGCGTTGTCCACGCTGCTCGGAGTCGGTGCTGAACTGGCAGCACCGAACAACAGCGGCGGTACCGGTAGCGTCACGATCGCCGTTCGACAGAGCGCGCAGGACACCGTGAACCAGGTCGGCCAGGCGGTCACCAAACGCAACGTGAGTATCCAGCCGACGCTTACCATCCGGCCCGGTTTCCCGGTACGGGTCATGGTGAACAAGGATCTGATCCTGCGGCCTTACCAGCCGCTGTTCTTCCAACGAGGATCATCGCAATGAGCACAAACAAGCTGCGGCTTGGTCCGCTGCCTAAAGCCGAAACCATAAAGCTTACGATTTCACTTTCCACCAACCTGAAGGGAATGCTGGATCGTTACGCCGCTCTTCATGCCCAAGCCTATGGCGAATCCGTGGACGGCGTCGCCCTGATACCCCACATGCTTGAAGCCTTCATGGTTCGCGACCGTGAATTCAAGAAACATCTGGCGAAAGCCGGATCTGTGCCTCATCCGAAACCGGAGCCTGGCGCCTAAGCTTTCCACGGCTGTCCGCCTTATCGGCGGTTCCTGCGTCGCGACGCTTTCGCGAGCTTTGCCTTGCGTTTCTTGTTGTCGTCATGCCGCTTCGGATTGGTCTGTGGCCGAGCGGTGGCTATTATGGGGAACTCGGTCGCGTAGCCTTCCCTCATCGTCAGCCCATCGCCAAGGATGCCAAGCTCCCGCTGAAAGCGCTCGGTCTCGGCCTTCTCAGCGGGCGTGTATTCGTGGCAGGTGAAAACAATTACGTCTTCCGACGACATCTCATAGTCCCTTGCCGGATGGTCGAGCCCAAGACCAATGAAGGTGTCAGATTGAGGAAAGCGCAACTTGGCGCAGCGGCAGTACGCATGAAGCATCGCCACGCGGTGTTTGCGGTAATCGTCATCGGTCTCATTGGGGAGCTTTGGCGTGACCAGAAAGATATAGACGAGATCGAACTGCTCGCGTGTCGTGAAGACTCGCGCTCGCCGCTTGCTTGGCTCTTCCACAGCCGCCGCCAACATCTCCAGCAACGACTCGGTGAGTAGATGACGCCTGAACCGCGATTCGGCTGCCATCAGCCTCAGCGCTTCTTCGGTCTCCTGGTTCGGCTGCTCGACTTCCGGATGAACCAGTTTGGGGTCGCCCAAGCGGATCAGCCTTTCGAGCAGATCGTCCCATGCGCGACTGCGTTCATCTTGACGGCGTTTTTCCTGGTACTCGGGGCATCGTATGAGACCCGGATAGTGTGAATCGTCGAACATCACCAGACCGGGCCTTCCCGAACCAACGGCATCAGGCAGGAATGGATGCTTGCTGTTGTCGCCATTCGAAATGTAGGCTGCGATCAACTGCTCTTCTCCTGCGGCAACCACGGTCGTATCGGCCTCGCTCAAGAAGGCCTCGCGCACCTTGAGATATGTCAGGAAGTCGGTGATGGTGTCCATCTCGTCCATGACGACTTCGAGGGAGAACTCATCCAGGACGTGCACGAAGTGCTTGGAACGGTCCAGTACGCCAACCGTGAACGGTGCTTTCTCATGCGCACGCCCCTCAACGTCGGTGTTGATCTGCAAAGTGCCAAAGCTGCCCGGAAAGGCCTTGACACAGGCCTCGCGACTGCCACGCGTGACCGCGACAAGATGGTAGCGGGCACGATCGGCGGAAGGGAGCTCAACGGGCAGAGGGCGCGTGCACGCCGCGTCGAGGAAGATGCGCCCTGGAAATCGTCGCAACCAACTCATCGCACCATGCAACTGCTTGGCTGATTCAGTCACCGCCCGCTTGAACCAGCGTGGCCAGGCTACGCCCAATTCGCGATCCACCTGAAGCTGGATGTGCTTGTCTGAAAAAACGATCACATCGTTGCCGAACACCACCAACACATCGGCAAATTCCTTCGCACTACCCTTGCCGTCTCGCATGTCCTGGGCGGTATGGAGATTGGCATGCGCCCAGAGGCTCAGGAACGACTTGCGGCATAGACGCATGAGCAGCCGCTCGGATTCATTGACGCCTTCGGCGCTGGACAAATCGAATACCCCGACTGGATCAGCGGCAGCTTCGTTTGCCTGCTCGATCGGGGCGGGTTGGCTCGTCACAACCTTATCCATCGAATTGCACTGTCGTACGCCGTGCTTCGCCTCAGTAGGTTGTTGATCATGGCTTCGATAGTCAGCATATGTCCTTGAAACATCGTAACGCTTCAGTCGCTACCTTTTACCCTGGACTCGAACATGAATGACAATCCATCACAGCGAGTAACTGTTTGCGAGCATACAGTGCATGATGATTGCCGCCCCGAGGATGTCAAGTTACCGCATCTATTGCTCAAGAGCCCTCTTCCCTTCAGACGCACCATTCGACGCACTGAGTTGCGTCAACTGGTGCCGCTGGCAGACACAACGATCTACGATATGGAGAGACGCGGCGAATTTCCGCGCCGCTTCAATCTGACAGCGCGGTGCGTGGTGTGGGACCTGGCCGAGGTTGAGGCCTGGATAGCCGCGCGGCGGCAGGCCTCCGACTCCGATCAACTGAAGCGGGCGCCCTCGCCCGATGTGCGCCAACGCAAGCGCCGCCCCGTCAAAGCAAGGCCTGCGTCGTGAGCACCTTCATGGATGGCGGCAACAGCGTAGGTGTATGCGGCTTACCTGCCACCCACGCGTCAATCATGTCGGCCCATTCCTGCAGCATGTGACGACGCTGCTCGGCATATTCGGCCTTGTTGTAGACGCCTCGCGACGAGCGACCGTCTTCGTGTGCCAGACACTTCTCGATCCAGTCGCTATTGAAGCCGAGCTCATTGAGGATGGTCGAACCCGTGCGGCGCAGGTCGTGCACGGTGAAGGGCTCCAGCGGCAGATTGTTCGTTTTCGCACGCTCGACGATCAGTTGTGTGACCCGATTGAGCGTGGCGTTGGACATGCACTTGTCGGCGTCGTAGCGCGACGGAATCAAGTAACGAGAGCCGCCTGCGCAGGTGCGCAGGGCGACCATGATGTCGAGCGCCTGCTGTGACAAGTAGATGTTATGGGCCTTGGACGTTTTCATGCGTTTCTTCGGGATGCTCCATAGCGCCTTCTCGAAATCCACCTCGTCCCACGTCGCGTGGATCAATTCACCCTTGCGTACCAGGGTGAGCAAAATCAGGCGCAGGCCGAGCTTGATTGTGGGGTACGAAGCGACATGCTCCATCTGGGACAACATGACGCGGATCTCACTCGGCGAAAGCGCGCGGTCCTTCGGCACGAAGGTGGCGATCGACGACGGACCAACGTCGTCGGCCGGATTGGCCACTTTCTCGCCGTGCAGAATGGCAAAGCCATAGACCTGTTTAACGATGTCGCGGACGTGTATCGCCGTGGCCGGCGCTCCCCTGCCCTTGACCTTGTTGCACAGGTCGCGCAGATCGTCGGCCGTGATCTCGGTCAGCAGCCGATTCTGGAAAACCGGCAGGATGTCGCGATCGAGGATGCTCTTGCGCATGGATCGCGTACTGTCGGCCATACGCGCCTCGGCGGCCCACCTGACGGTAAATTCGCCGAAGGTTTTGGCCTCAGCTAACCGGCGTTTCTGACGCTGCTTCTCCTGCGAAGGTGACCGCCCTTCAACCACGGCACGCCTTGCCTCCAGGCAGCACTCACGCGCCCTTGCCAGCGACAAGCCATCTGGCCCGTAGCGGCCGATCGTCAGCGTTTCACGGCGCCCATTGAGGCGATAGTCGTAACGGAAGGTGACGGTGCCGACCGGCGAGACGGTCACGTACATGCCGTCCCGGTCGGCCACCTTGTATTGAGCGCTCTTGGGCTTGAGGTTCTTCAGTGCGGTGTCGGTGAGCATCGGTGTTCCCCTGGCGTGCGACGGGTTTACCGTCACAAATATTCAGAATGACAATCCGCTCGGAACCCGCATGAAATCTAGCTTCTCGCTTGATTTTTTACCGTCATGCATCCAAACAGCTTGACGGTAGAAATTCTAATCCTGAAAGACAGCATTTGGCTACCGTCAGATTAACCGACACTTTGAGTTGCTTGTCAGCAATTGTTGGCAATAGATGTCGTGCTATATATTTTTAATAATCAATAAGTTATCTTGACTTCCCGATAGTTGCCGAAAGCCCGGGAAGGGGCCTGGATTATTCCCACTCAATCGTAGCCGGCGGCTTGCCGCTGATATCGTAGACGACGCGGTTGATACCGCGTACTTCGTTGATGATGCGGTTGGAAACTTTGCCAAGCAGGGTGTAGGGCAGTTCGGCCCAGTGGGCGGTCATGAAATCGCTGGTGACGACGGCGCGCAGGGCGACGACGTAATCGTAGGTACGGCCGTCGCCCATGACGCCGACTGACTTGACCGGCAGAAACACGGTGAAGGCCTGGCTGGTTTTCTCGTACCAGCCGGAGGCCCGCAGTTCGTCGATGAAGATCGCATCCGCTTGGCGCAACAGATCGGCGTATTCGCGCTTCACTTCGCCGAGGATGCGCACACCCAGTCCCGGTCCAGGGAAAGGATGACGGTAGACCATGTCGTGCGGCAGGCCCAGCGCGATGCCGAGTTCGCGCACTTCGTCCTTGAACAGTTCGCGCAGCGGCTCCAGCAGTTTCAGATGCAAGGTATCGGGCAGCCCGCCGACGTTGTGGTGGCTCTTGATGGTGTGCGCCTTCTTGGTCTTGGCGCTGGCCGATTCGATGACGTCGGGATAGATGGTGCCCTGCGCCAGCCACTTGGCGCTCGGCAACTTCTCAGCCTCTTCCTGGAACACGTGGACGAATTCGCGGCCGATGATCTTGCGTTTCTGTTCGGGGTCGGACACGCCGGCGAGCGCGTCCATGAAGCGGTCGCGCGCGTCGACGTGGATGACCTTGACGCCAAGGTTGTCGGCGAAAGTCTGCATCACCTGTTCGGCCTCGTTCAGCCGCAACAGGCCGTTGTCGACGAACACACAGGTGAGCTGCTGGCCGATGGCGCGATGCAGTAGCGCCGCGACCACGGAGGAGTCGACCCCGCCCGACAAGCCAAGGATGACCTCGTCGCTGCCGACCTCGGAACGCACTTTGCCGATGGCTTCATCGACATAATCGGGCATGTTCCAGTCGCCCGCGCAGCCGCACAGGTCGCGCACGAAGCGGTTGAGAATATTTTTGCCCTGCAGCGTGTGGGTGACTTCGGGATGGAACTGCACGCCATAGAACTTGCGGTCTTCGTCGGCCATCGCGGCGATCGGCGTGGCGGCATTGCTCGCCATCACCTTGAAGCCGGACGGCAACGCGGTCACCTTGTCGCCATGGCTCATCCACACGTCGAGCAGACCGTGACCCTCGTCGTTGACGCGATCCTGGATGTCGCGCAGCAGCGCCGTATGGCTGCGCGCACGGATCTCGGCGTAGCCGAACTCGCGCTTGGTGGCGTTTTCGACCTTGCCGCCGAGTTGGGCCGCCATGGTCTGCATGCCGTAGCAGATGCCCAGCACCGGCACGCCGAGCGCGAACACGACATCGGGTGCGCGCGGCGTTTCGTCCTCGTACACCGAATTCGGTCCCCCGGAGAGAATAATGCCGGCCGGCGCGAAATCACGCACGAACGCTTCGGTCACGTCGTTGGGATGCAGTTCGCAGTACACGCCTGCCTCGCGCACACGGCGGGCGATGAGTTGGGTGTATTGGGAACCGAAGTCGAGGATGAGGATTTTCTGGTGCATGGCTGGCCGGGCTGGCCCGGTGAGGATTAATCGATGAGGCGGTATTCGACCGAAGACACCACGCGCACTTTCTTGATGTAGGGCGTGCTGGCGTCGCGGTCTTCGATGGAGAACTGGCCCTGATTGGCTCGCCGGATCTTGCCCAGACGGCTATCCGAATCCTTGGCGAATTTTTCAGCCGAGATACGCGCATTCTTGGTCGCTTCCTCGATCATGGCCGGTTTCAGCGCATTGAGGCCGGTGAACAGGAACTGCGTGCGGTTTTCATAGTTCTCGGGCGACAGGGCGATGCCCTGCTTGCCAAGTTCGCCCAGGCGCGCCATCGCCTCACGCACGCGGTCGACCTGCCGGGTATAGACGGTGAGCGTCGATTTGCCGCTATACCGCAGGCGCTCCGCCAGCTGAGCGTTGCCATAGTCCTGCGCCTGGCGATCGGTGATCGACGGCGCCGAAACTGAAATCTCCTCAGGCTTGAAGCCGCTGGTCTGGAGGAAGGCGGCAATTTTCGCGTTCTTTTCTTGCAGGGCCTGATACAGCTTGGGCAAATCGTTGTCCGCTTCGCTGAACGCAACCGGCCAGATGGCGGTATCGGCCGGGACTTCGCGTTCGGCGAGCCCCTTGACTTCGACACTGCGGTCGGCCTGCTTGAATTGCAGCAAGGACTGTCCCAGCACCCAGGCAGCCACAACTATGCCAACGGCAAGCAGCAGCGCCTCGACTATCCGGCGTGAATTCATGTCATTCGACGCGGTAATTGGGTGCTTCCTTGGTGATCTGCACGTCGTGCACGTGCGACTCGCGGATGCCGGCGCCGGTGATTTCGACGAATTCGGCCTTCGCGTGCATCTCGGTGATGCTCGAAACGCCCAGATAGCCCATGCTGGAGCGCAGGCCGCCCATCAGCTGGTGAATCACCGCCAGCACGCTGCCCTTATAGGGCACGCGGCCTTCGACGCCTTCGGGAACCAGCTTCTCGGCGCTTTTTTCGGTGTCCTGGAAATAGCGGTCGGAGGAACCCTGCTGCATGGCGCCCAGGGAGCCCATGCCACGATAGGATTTGTAGGAACGGCCCTGGAACAGCTCGATATCGCCCGGCGCTTCCTCGGTGCCGGCCAGCAGGCCGCCCAGCATGACACAGTTGGCGCCGGCCGCCAGCGCCTTGGAAATGTCACCCGAATAGCGGATGCCGCCATCGGCGATCACGCCCACGCCGCTGCCCGCCAGGGCATCAGCCACGTTGGCGACCGCGGTGATCTGCGGCACGCCGACGCCGGCGACCATGCGCGTGGTACAGATGGAGCCGGGGCCGATGCCGACCTTGACCGCATCCGCGCCGTGCTCGACCAGTGCGGCGGCAGCTGCCGCGGTGGCGATGTTGCCGCCGATGACCTGCACTTCGGGAAAGTTTTGCTTGACCCAGCGCACCCGCTCGAGCACGCCCTTGGAATGGCCATGCGCCGTATCGACCGTAATCACGTCGACCCCGGCTGCCACCAGCGCGGCCACGCGTTCCTCGGTGCCCTCGCCGGTGCCGACGGCGGCGCCCACGCGCAGACGGCCCATCGCGTCCTTGCACGCCAGCGGGTGCTCGCTGGACTTCTGGATGTCCTTGACGGTGATCAGGCCGCGCAGTTCGAACGCGTCATTGACCACCAGCACGCGCTCCAGCCGGTGCTTATGCAGCAGGGCCATCGCTTCGTCGCGGTTGGCGCCTTCCTTAACCGTCACCAGCCGCTCTTTCGGCGTCATGATATTGGCCACCGGCTGGTCGAGGCTCGGCTCGAAGCGCAGGTCTCGGTTGGTGACGATACCGACCACCTTGCCGCCATCGATCACTGGCAGGCCGGAAATACGCTTCGCACGCGTGATCTCGAGCACTTGGCGTACGGTCATCTGCGGCGCGACGGTAATAGGATCCTTGACCACGCCCGACTCGAAACGCTTGACTGCCGCCACCTGGGCTGCCTGCATCTCGATGTTCATGTTCTTGTGGATCATGCCGAGGCCGCCTTCCTGCGCCAGAGCAATGGCCAGGCGCGCCTCGGTCACCGTATCCATGGCGGCCGACAGCAGAGGAAGATTCAGGGTGATCGTGCGGGTCAACTGCGTGGAGAGGCTGACTTCGCGGGGGAGGACGGCAGAGTGGGCGGGAACGAGCAGAACGTCGTCGAACGTCAGCGCTTTTTGCAGAACACGCATGGGCTTTCCTTAACGCAAAGCGGAATTATACGCGCGCGCGCCACCCCTGCACAAACGGGAAACGCCCGTATGCCTGTTTGGTCGTAATCTACTAAGATGCATCGCACGTCAAGCGGTTGACTCGCGCCTGTGATGCAGCTAACTTTGCGTCAGCATTCCATCTGCTAGGGTATACGGTTGGAAGCCCGACCCCTGAACGCCATACAACTCGAGGAGATAAAACAATGTCCAAAGCTTTGCTTGTCCTGACTTCCGTAGCCCTGCTTGGTCTGTCCGGCTGTGCCGATATGAATGCCAAACCGTCGAGCAGCGAGTCCACCCCGGCCAAAGCCGCCATCAGCGCCGAAGCCCAGGCCGCGCTCAGCACGGCCCAGGCCGACGTCAAGGCTGCCAAGGCCAAGAATGCCTTGTGGACCACTGCAGCAGACGCACTCAAGGCCGCCGAAGCCGCTGCCGAGAAAGGTGACAGCGCAGCCGTGCTGAAAGATGCCAAGCGTGCCAGCGATCAGGTCCAGAAAGGCATGGCCCAACTCAACTACCCGATGCTCAAGGTCGGTGACTGAATTGTCATTGTCCCGACTGAGTAACAAGGCCTTCCGGATTCATGCCGGAAGGCTTTTGTTTTTGGGCGCGCTGGCAGTCTCGACCCACGCGCACGCAGAACTCTACAAATGGACGGATGCCCAGGGCAAAGTCCATTACACCGACCAGCCGCCGACGCTGAAGGCGCAGGTCATCAAGAACAGCACAGCGGGGCAGGCTGACATCACGTCCCAAGCCACGCAATCGCTTGACGCCAAGGACCAGGCCTACCAGAAACGCCGCAAGGAAGCCGACGAAGCGCGCGCCAAGGCTGACAAGGAAGCCGAACAGGCGCGCGTACAGCGCGAAAACTGCGACAAGGCGCGCAACAACCTCAGCACCCTGCAAAACAACTCGCGCGTCTACACAACAGATGCCGCCGGACAACGCACCTATATGGACGATGCCGCGCGCGTCAGTGCGCTGGCAAACAGCCAAAAGGCCGTATCTGACTTCTGTAAATAAGGCCTAGACAGCCCGAACGGGATTACGCCGCCGCTTCGGGTGCGCCTGCTTCCGGAGCCTTTTCGCTGGGAGCTTCGCCCCCACCCTTCTTGGTAACCTTGCCTTCTTCTGCGCGCTTGCGGCGCACCTCTTTGGGATCGGCAATCAGGGGACGGTAGATTTCCACCCGGTCCTTGTCGCGTAGTGGCTCGTCCAGCTTGACCAGCTTGCTGAAAATCCCGACCTTGTTCTTGGCGAGATCGATGTCGGGAAAGGCCTCCAGCACGCCGGATTGGCGTATCGCATCTCCCACGCTCGCACCTTCGGCAAGCTGTACCTGCAGCAGGGTTTGTTGCTCGGGCAAGGCATAAACGACCTCGACGTTGATCGTGGCGGTATTCATACGGCATACATCTCGTCAGCGCGACGCACGAAGGCATCGACAAAAGTGTTGGTGATGTGGCTGAAAACAGGTGCCAGGATGGTTTCCAGCATACGGCTGGAGAAGACATAATGCAGGCGAAATTCCACCTTGCAGGCATCGTCCCCCAGCGGGAGAAACGACCAGGCGCCCTCCAGTTCGGAAAACGGGCCGTCCTGGAGCCTGATCCGCATTTCGCTCGGAGGCATCTTGGTGTTTTCGGTGGTGAAGCTCTGGCGGATACCCATATAGGCGATATGGATGGTCGCCACCGTGCGGTGTTCGTCGCGGACTTTCAACTCGGTGCCGCCGCACCACGGCAGAAAATCGGAGTAATCCTCGACCCGATCAACCAGTTCGAACATGCGTTCCGGGCTGTGTGCCACCAGCACACTTTTTTCCACACGCGCCATGGATACCTAAAGCCTTGTAAAATCGAGAATTGTACGCAACCCGGTCCGCCATGAGCATCGCCGACAACAAAAAAGCCTTTCACGATTATTTCATCGAGGAAAAATTCGAAGCTGGCCTCGTACTCGAAGGCTGGGAAGTGAAAGCCATCCGCGCCGGCCGGGTGCAACTGAAGGAGGCCTATGTCGTCGTCAAGAACGGAGCGGTGTATCTGATCGGCTGCCACATCAGCCCGCTGCCCACCGCCTCCACCCATATCCACCCCGACCCCACGCGCTCGCGCAAGCTGCTGCTGCACGCTGCGGAAATCAACAAGCTGATCGGCAAGACCGAACGCGCCGGCTTCACGCTGGTGCCCCTCGACATGCATTACTCGAAAGGCCGCATCAAGCTGGAAATCGGGCTGGCCAAAGGCAAGAAGCAACACGACAAGCGTGCGGCGGAAAAAGAGCGCGAATGGCAACGCGAGAAGCAGCGCCTCATTCGCGCCAGCTAACGTCTATACGGGATATAGCGCCGACCAACGGATGAAATAATCCGCTTATCGGTCGGGTATTCCCTTGTGCTCCTGTCGAATTGTCGACTACAATTGTCAACATATCGACAACCAAGGAATTCTCATGTCGGCTCTTCCCGTTTACGACGTCGAGTTCATCCCGCTGGAACGCCGTTTGGGTGACCGTCGGGTTGCCCCGCGTGACGCAGCACTGCCCCCCCAGATCATGGCCGATCGCCGCAAGGCGACGAGCCGGCGTGCCGAAGATCGCAAACCCGCAACACTGAAATCCGTCTGATCCGACGTCTTGGCGCGCTGCGCGCCAAGACGTTTGTCCTGTCCCCGGTTGTAGCCGAGGCCTCTCCCGCGTTTTCCCATATCGCCCCTCCTCGCGATCGATTCGTGACCTGCCCTTCCTGGCTGTGACGGATCAGGCTTTGCCACCGCACTGACAGCCATGTGACAATGGCGACATTCCAGCCCGTCCCCTCGTTTTCCCCGAAAGTTGAGTCCAGTTTGCCTGTCACCGTAGCTGACCTTCCCGCCTACACTGACATCATCGACGTCCGTTCCCCCGGCGAATTTTCTGAGGATCATATTCCTGGCGCGATCAATTTGCCGGTACTGGACGACGCCGAGCGCGAGCGTGTGGGTACGCTGTACAAGCAGATATCGTCGTTCGAAGCGAAGAAGGTCGGCGCGGCGCTGGTGTCGCGCAACATCGCGAAACATCTGGACGCCTGGTTCATCGACAAGCCCAAATCGTATCGCCCGCTCGTCTATTGTTGGCGCGGCGGTAGCCGCAGCGGTTCGCTGACGCATGTCCTGCAGAAAATCGGCTTTGGCGCCGTGCAGCTCGAAGGGGGCTACAAGGCCTATCGGCGTCATGTGACGGCCGAGCTCGACCGCCTGCCGGCGCTGTTGACCTATCGCGTGGTATGCGGCCCGACTGGCAGCGGAAAAAGTCGCCTGCTACAAGCCCTGGCTGACGCAGGCGCCCAGGTACTCGATCTCGAGGCGCTGGCGGCACATCGGGGTTCGCTGCTGGGGGCGCTCCCGGATCAGCCTCAGCCATCGCAAAAAAGCTTCGAAAGCGCGATCTGCTTCGTATTGAGCCGCTTCGACTTCGCGCGCCCCGTATTTGTCGAATCGGAAAGCAAGAAGATCGGCGCGCTGCGCGTCCCCGACGCGCTGATCACCGCCATGCGCGCCAGCACCTGCCTGCGGCTGGAGGTGCCCCTGGCAGCACGGGTCCGGTTGCTGACCGAGGATTACATGCATTTCCTGCACGACCCCGGGACGATCAATCGCCAACTCGCCTACCTCACTCCCTTGCGCGGCAACGAGACGGTGGCGACGTGGCAGAGACTGGCCAATGAACGGGCGTGGCCCGAACTGGTGACCGCCCTGCTCGACCAGCATTACGACCCGACCTATCTCAAATCGCTTGCGAAAAACTACGCAGCTTCGCCTTCTGATCAGCTCTTCCACACGGACGATCTGTCGGCCAGTGGGCTGCAGCAACTGGCGCGCACGATTCTGGCCGCCGCCTAGGTATCTTCCTCCGCCCTAGAGCAGCTTCCCGAGCACGAAACCGATCACGATGCCGATGATGACTGCGATGGTCAGCCCGCGATAAGTCAGGACGTCCTTCGAATAGCCACGCCGGATGGCGACGTAGGACACCAGATAGCCGATCGCGTTGAGCAGCCAGATGAAGCCGATCGACAGTATCTTGACGATGACCGGGCCAATCACCGGCACCAGCGCGATGACGCCCAGCAGCCAGACAAAGGCATTGGAGATCAGCCCCACGGCCACCACGCTGGCTGCGATCACGCCGCGGTCGACATTGAAATACAGTCCCAGCCACACCAGCCCGCCGATCGCGCACCACAACGGCAGCATCACCTTCCAGTTCGCCACCATGGCAGCCGCGCGGACGGCTCCCCCGGATCGCCCGCCGGCCCGGCCATGCTCAACGATCCAAGGCCCGCAGGTCGATGCCCGCACTGCCTCGTGGCGGACACCAGTAATACCCGCCGGTAAGCGGGCGGGTGAAGCGGAACAGCGCATCGATGATGCCGTCGTCGTGGCCAGTCATGCGGTGCAACTGCGCTTCGAAGACATCGAACGATTTACCGAACGCCAGGAACACGAGTCCCGCATCTGCGCCTGCCACCCACGGCATGGAACGGCGCACCACGAAGACCTCGGGTACGAAACCCTCCTGCACGGTGCGTTTGACGTGCGCCGATTCGGGCGCGTCGTCGAGCTCTTCGTTGCTGTCGCGTTCACGACCGAAGCAGTTGTCCTGCTCGGCACGGGACATTGCATCGAATCCGGGGAAATCATGCAGCCACTGCTGCACCGCCGCAAAACTGGAACCGTCGATACCCGCGCCCTGCCCCTGCGCCACCGCAGCCTCGACCACATCCTCATCCTTGGGATTTTCGGTGCCGTCTTCGTAGCCTGTCAGATCACGGCAATCCTGGTGGCGGAAGCTGACAATCGCCTGCGTCAATTTGAAGGTAGGCGCAACCAGCGCCTGCCAGGCATGGCCGCGCAACAGCAGATCGCCTGGCTCATCGCCGCGCAGCCACCGCCAGAGTGCATGCTGTGTCGCCGGAATCGGGGGACGTGCATCCGGCAAAACAGGAAAACCGCGCAAGCCCTCAAGCTGCACGCCGAGGGCCTGGGTGACGTCCAGGCCGACACCCAGCACGGCCGAATGGCCGTCGCAGTGCGCGGCCAGCGCGTGCAGGGCAGACCGGCAATCGGCCCCAGACTCCAGATCGAAGAACAGATGCCGTTCGTGAATGGGAATGGGATCGAAAATGGCGGGCTGGGCTGTCATGGCGGGAAAGCGATCACCGATAAAGGGACAAACAAGAGCGGCGGCCCGGCATGCTCAGCCGCGGCTCACCTCAATCATGTTCTGTACATGCTGCAGGCGCGCCAGCAGCCGAGCCAGTTGCTGCAGTTCCCGAATACGCACGGTGAGCTGCATATGGGCATATTCGCCACGGCTCTCGGTATTCACGCGCAGCACGTCGAGCCTGTCCTTGGCGATGACGTCGGACACGTCGCGCAGCAGGCCTTGCCGGTCGAAGGCCTTGAGGCGGATATCCACCTCGAAGGCGGCATTTGCGTCGAGCACCCATTCCGCCGGCAGCATGCGGGCAGGATTGGCACGCTTGAGCGAGGTGCAGTCGTGACGATGCACGGTCAGTCCGCGCCCGACCGTGGTGTAGGCGACAATGTCGTCGGGCGGCTGCGGCTTGCAGCAACGGGCCAGCGTCAGCGGCACGTCGCCCAAGCCAGGAATCGTAACGGGATTGCCCGATCGGGCGCGCGCACGCGGTTTGGCGGTGGGCGTCAGCGCCAGCGAAGGTTTGCCCGGTTCCTGCAGGGCGTTGACCAGATCGCGCTGACCGACATCGCCCCGCCCGAGTGCAGCCAGGAACTCGTCCACCTTGCCGAACTTGAGCCGCTGCGCGAGCTTCTCCTGGTTCGTATCGCCCACGCCCAGACGCTTGAGTTCCTTTTCCAGCAGGCTGCGACCGAGGCTCACCTGCTCGCCGACATCGCGCTGGCGAAACCAGGTGCGCACCTTGGATCGTGCGCGGTGGGTGACCAGGTAGCCCAGCGCCGGATTGAGCCAGTCGCGACTTGGTTCGCCTTCTTTCACCGTGACGATCTCGACGCGCTGGCCGTTTTCGAGTGCGGTATTAAGCGGCACCATCGAACCGTTGATCTTGGCGCCGCGGCAGCGATGCCCCAGGTCGGTGTGCAGCGCATAGGCGAAATCCACCGGCGTGGCACCCCGGTCGAGCGCCACAACCCTGCCCTGCGGCGTCAGCACATAGACCTGGTCCTGGAACAGCTCGGTCTTGAACTGTTCGGTAAACTCGCTGCTGTCGGCAACGTCGTCCTTCCACTCCAGGATGCGTCGCAGCCAGGCGATCTTTTCCTCGTACAGTGTGTCCTGGCGGCCGCCCTCCTTGTAGCGCCAGTGTGCGGCGACGCCGAGTTCGGCATGGCGGTGCATGTCGAACGTGCGGATCTGCACTTCGAGCGCCCGGTCCTCCGGCCCGATCACAGCCGTATGCAGCGAACGGTAGTCGTTGCTCTTCGGCTGCGAAATATAGTCGTCGAATTCGCCCGGGATCGGTTGCCACAGATTGTGCACCAGGCCCAGCACGGTGTAGCAGTCGATCTCGTGCTTCACCAGCACGCGCACCGCGCGGATGTCGTACAACTGCTCGAAGGAAAGTCGTTTGCGCCGCATCTTGTTGACGATGCTGGCGATATGCTTGGGACGGCCGCTGACTTCGGCCTCGATGCCGTGCAGCGCGAGTTCGGCCTGCAGGCGCTCGATGATGCCCTTGATGTAGGCCTCGCGGTCGGCCCGCTTTTCGTCAAGCTGCGCGGCGATGGTCTTATAGGTATCGGGTTCCAGATAGCGGAACGCCCAGTCTTCCATTTCCCACTTGATCTGCCACACGCCGAGTCGGTTGGCCAGCGGAGCGAAGAGTTCGCGCGCCTGCTGGCCGAGTGCCTCGCGCGTGGCGGCGTCCTGACTCGCAGCGCAACGCAGGGCATGCGTGCGCTCTGCCAGCTTGACCAATACGACGCGAATATCCTCCACCATCGCCAGCACCATCTGCCGCAAGGCCTCGAGCTGGGCATGCGGATCGACGCGCTTGTCGGTCGCACTGGCGGCCAACGTCTCGATGCGGACCATCGCGGCCACGCCGCGGGCCAGCCGGGCGGCCGTGCCGAAAGTGGTATCGAAATCGGATGTGTCGCCCAGACAGGCATGCAACAAAGCAGCGGCGACGGCATCGGCCCCAACCCGCAACTCGGCCACGATCAAGGCCGCCCCTACATTGTGTGCAAATGCCGGGGTACTGCCCAATTGGGCATGGGCATACGCCAGCGCGCGCCAGGGCAGATCGTTTTCCGCCACTGGCAGCACGCGCGCCAGCGCCTGCCGGGCCGATTCCAGATCGGTGGCTTCATAGCAGCGGGGGCGGACAGTGTCATTCATCAAGCAAAGCGGTATGCCAGTAGCGGCGATGGGATGGTCGATATTCTGAGGCCACCACCCCGGCTTCGCCAAACGTCAGGCTGATGCGCCCCCCTGAGTCGCTGCGCAGAATGTTCGAATCCAGCGCGCGAAACCGCGCCACGACCTGCGGGTGGGGATGGCCAAAACGATTGCGATAGCCCACCGTGAAGATCCCATAGCGTGGATGCACCTGCTCGACGAACTCGGCCAGCGACGAGGTGCGGCTGCCGTGATGTCCGGCCACCAATACCGTCGCCGACATATCCGTGCCGGACTCCATCAGCTCGAGTTCGCCACGCCTTTCGGCGTCCCCTGTGATCAGCAGGCTTTGGCCGCCCCGGCTGACTTTCAGCACGCAACTGTAATCATTGTCCCGGCGACCGGGCTCGGTATACGCCTCGACAGGCGGATTCAGGATGTCAAAGCGCACGCCGTCCCATTGCCAGTGCTGGCCCCGGTGGCAATGGGACGGCGATGGTGCCGCCGTCAGAAGCGGGCTCGCCGCCGGCAACCCATGCAGCAACCAGCCTGTTGGAATATCGCGCAACACCGATCGCAGGCCACCGCTGTGATCGTTGTCGTCGTGCGAGACGATGACACCCGACAATTTTCCGATGCCCAATGTACGCAAATACGGCACGACGATGCGCTCGCCTGCATCGCTGCCGGCAAACGCCGGGCCCGTGTCGTAGAGTAGCGCATGCTCCGCAGTTCGGATCAGGATGGCCGTACCCTGGCCCACGTCGATCACGTCAGCCTGAAAGGTCTCGGGTGCGATGCTCGTTCGCAGCGGGAAGATCAGCGGCAACCACAGCAGCCCGCCCATCGCCCGCATCGGAAACCCGTGCGGCAACAACAGCCACAGCGTGCCCGTCACCGCCAGCAACAACGCCCACCCTTCAGGCGCAGGCCGCGATACCATCGCCCAGGGCAGTTCGCTGGCCCAGATCAGCCCCTGTCCAAGCCAGGCCATCAACCAGGCGGCCACATGCCACAGCGGCGGCACGATCACCCCCAGCAAGGCCAGCGGCGTCACCAGCCAGCTGACGACCGGTATGGCGACGGCATTGGCAAGCGGGGAAATCAACGACACCTGCTGAAACAGCAACAGCAGGGCCGGTGCCAGCGCCAGTGTGACTGCGCCCTGCACCGTCACCCAGGCACGCAGCTTGTCCGCTTGCCCCACACGCCCGAACGTCGCCCACAGGATGGCTGCCATGGCGCCGAACGACAGCCAGAAACCCGCCGACAGCACTGCCCATGGATCAATGACCAGTACGGCGAACAAGGCCCACGTCAACGCCGAGAACGGGCGCGGCTCGCGTCGTCCCCAGAATGCCAGCGCCAGCACGCCGAGCATGAACAGGGTACGCTGTGCCGGTACCTGAAAGCCCGCGAGCAAGGCATACGCGTACGCCGCCAACACGGCAGCCAGCAGCCCCGCCTGCCGGGCCGGAAGACGTTCTGCCGCGCGCGGCCAGCGCCGCCAACCAAACGCCACCGCCCACCCCGCCAGTGCGGCGATCATGGTGACGTGCAGGCCGGAGATGGAAAGCAGGTGGTTTACCCCGGTCCGGGTGAAGGCGCGCCATTGGTCATATGGAATGCTGCGCTGGTCGCCAACCACCAGGGCTGCGATGACGCCGGCGTAGGGCGCGTCACCCAAGGTGGCAGCGATCCGCTCGCGAAGGGCGGCACGCGTAGTGGCAATCCACGCGGCAGGCGTAGCTGCCTGAGCATCCAGACGCCGGGGAGAGGGATTTTCGCGTACATATCCCGAGGCCGCGATGTCACGTTCCAACATCCAGGCCTCGAGGTCAAAGCCGTGCGGATTGTGCGTACCGTAGGGCCGCTTCAACCGTACCGTGAATTGCCAGCGCTCGCCCGCCTTCACGGTCGGATTGCGCGCCCCCTCGCGGGGCCAGTAGCGCGCAAGCTGGATGCGATGCAGGACAGGGCCATGGGGCGTGAGGGTGCGCTCGATATCCAGCACGAAGCGCTCGCCTCGCGTGTCGGTCTGAGGCAGATCGTTCACCACACCAACCACGGCAAGGTCCACCCCTTGCCAGTGATCCGGCAGACGATCGGCCAGGCGCAGGTCGGCCCGCCATGCGGCCCATGCAAATCCCAACGCAACTCCTAGCAACACCACGGCCAGACGGCGAAGCGTTTCAGGTACATCTCTGGAGAAACGTGGAAGCCACAACGCCGCAGACAACAACGGGAACAGCCACAGCCAGCGTGCAGAGGGTAGCGCCGCCTGTTGCTGCAGTAGCCAGACACCGAAACAGAACGCGATGAGCGTGATTCGCATCGCGTCGCCCGCTCAGAGGGTTTGCAACATCCCGTCCACCAGCCTGATCTGGCGGTCCATGCGTGCGGCAAGTTCGACGTCGTGGGTCACGACGACCAGGCTGGTCTCGTGTTTGTGGTTGAGTTCGCGCATCAGATCGAATACGGCATTGGCGGTGTGACGGTCGAGGTTGCCGGTCGGTTCGTCGGCCAGGATGCAGGCGGGCTGCGTGACCAGTGCGCGCGCAATGGCCACACGCTGGCGCTCGCCGCCGGACAACTCTCCGGGGCGATGGACAAGCCGATGCCCCAGGCCTACCTCGTTCAGCACTTCGGTTGCGCGTGCCATGGCCTGGTCATGACCCAGGCGGCGAATGGTCAAGGGCATGGCTGCGTTTTCCAGCGCGGAAAATTCCGGCAACAGGTGATGGAACTGGTAGACGAATCCCAGCGCGGTATTGCGTAGCTGGCACCGCGCCGCTTCGGAAATGGCAAAAGGGTCCTGCCCCAGCAGCGCCACGCGGCCACGCGTCGGCACATCAAGGCCGCCCAGCAGATGCAGCAACGTGCTCTTGCCCGAGCCCGAGGCACCGACGATGGCGACCGATTCTCCGGCATTCACCTCGAAATCGATATCATCCAGTACCTGTACGTCGGTCTTGCCCTGCCGGAAGGTCTTGCCCAACCCGCTACAGCGCAGCACGATCTCACTCATAGCGCAACGCCTCCGCCGGATTGATGCGCGAAGCGCGCCAGCTCGGATACAGCGTCGCGGCCAGGCTGATGAAGAGCGAGACGCCGGCGATGATGCCCACGTCGCTCCATACCAGCTTGGACGGCAGCTTGCTGATGTAGTACACGTCGGCCGGGAACAGGTCCATGCCGACCATGTGCTCGATGAAAGGGACGACGGTTTCGACGTTGAGCGCGAGCAGCACACCGCTCGCCACGCCCAGCAGCGTGCCGAACACGCCGATGAACGCACCCTGCACGATGAAGATGGTCATGATCGACGAGGGCTTGGCCCCCAGCGTGCGCAGGATGGCAATATCCGATTGCTTGTCGGTCACGGCCATCACCAGGGTGGAGACGATATTGAACGCGGCCACCGCGACGATCAGCAGCAGGATCAGGAACATCATGCGTTTCTCGATCGACACGGCACGGAAAAAGTTGGCGTGGCTCTGCGTCCAGTCGGTCAGGTAGTAATGTCCGACGAGGCTGTTCGCCAGTTCGCGCGTGACGAATGGCGCGCGGAACATGTCGTCGAGCTTCAGCCGCACACCCGAGACATCGTCTCCCAACCGCAGCAACTTTTGCGCGTCCTGCAGGTTGATCAGGGCGAGCCCCGAATCGTATTCGAACATGCCGGCCTCGAAGATTCCGGTGACGGTGAACTGCTTCACGCGGGGCATCACGCCTGCGGGCGTGATGTTGCCCTGCGGGGTCAGCAGCACCAGCTTGTCGCCAGGCACCACATCCAGGGCGCGCGCCAGTTCCGCACCAAGCACGATGCCAAATCCGCCCGGCTTGAGATCGGTCAGCTTGCCCGCCTTCATGTGCTGGGAAAAGTCAGCCACCTGGCTTTCCAGTTCCGGCAACACGCCGCGGATGATGGCGCCGCGCACCATGTCGCCATTGGCCAGCATGCCCTGCGCGTTGACATAGGGAGCGCCGGAGACGACTTCCTTGTTCTGCCGGGCCTGTTCCAGCACGTTGCGCCAGTCGGCAAGGCGATCGGCCGGACCGCTGATCTCCAGATGCGCCGCCACACCGAGAATGCGCGCGCGCAATTCTTCCTGAAAACCGTTCATCACCGAGAGCACCACGATCAGCGCCATCACGCCCAACGCGATCCCGGCCATGGACACGATGGAAATGAAGGAGATGAAATGGTTGCTGCGCTTGGCGTGGGTGTAGCGCAGGCCGATCAAAAGCTCAAAAGGAAGCAAAGCATGGCTCGCGGAAGGAATTTCCGGAGTATGCCATAGCTGGTTTCTTGCCCGTCAGCCTACCCCCGCCGCCGGCTGTCCAAACGATATTGATAACAATACTTCAGGAATTTCGCGAAATCCACCGTATAGCGTTGCGCCAGCCGTTTCGGTTCCAAGCATAAACGGAAAAACCATTCCATTCGCATCTTTTGTACAAGAATCGGCGCCCGGGGTTTATCACCAGCCCAAAAATCGAACAATGCGCCCACCCCGGCTAGAATGGGAACATTCAAGCGCCGACGATGATCTAGTATCCATTTTTCCTGGGTCGGATTGCCGAGCGCTACCAGCAAAATATCGGCCTGTGCCCTGTTGATCGTGTCCATCAGATTCGGCTTGGTTTTAATGCACTGGTAACCATCGCAGGTTCCCACCACTGCCTGACCCAGTTGCCGCGTTGCGTACAACGCTGCCTGCCGCAACACTGCAGGTTTGCCGCCTACCATGAATACCCTGAGCGGCGTAGTCGACTGGCGGAACAGGAACGGCACAAAATCCGTACCATTCAGGTTTTCCTTGAAGCGTTCGCCCTGCATCAAGCGAGCGGCGATATCCATGCCTACACCATCATTGACAATGACAACCCCGTCCTGCGCCATTCGCACGCGCAAATCTCGACACTGCACAACGAAGTTGGTATTTGCAAAAAATAACGCAACCTGCTCGCCTTGCTGCCGTCGCATGAGTAAATGCGCTGCCAGGTTGGCTGACGTGGTTTTGCGAATGGCGAAACCGCCTATTCGAACATTCTCTTGTGTTGGCATGGTCGAATTTCCATCGTGAACATGCGCGCATTGCGCATGGCCCGGAATTTCAGATTGCCGCTTTCAGCGGCTCGGACATCCTCGTTAACGGGTCCCGGGCAGGTTCCCGAATTCGATGCTGTGGATGTCTTTCGGAAGGGCGTGATACGTTCGTCCTTTGCCTATAACAAAAGGAAAAAAACGCCGTATGAACACTGAAGCTGGATAGCTCGACAACAACGCTGCTGCGGGGAATAGCAACGTCCAGATAAAAGAAGATTCCTTGAAGTCTCGAGGAAAGCCGAACACCACGACAGAGATGCCGGTGAATACGCTGAACATCAGCAAATGGGTGGGGAAAATAATGATGGTGTTTTGCGATAGCCATCGGAAAACACGCATGGCTGGCAACACGATGGAAAAGTAAAGCAGCGCAAAAATCCCCAGATAAGCGCTTAGAAAAAATAGAGCCCGGTGGCTGCCGAAACGGAGCGTATTCAAATCCACATCGCCATTGATGTTCGCGAGAAATGCAACAGCGGCCAACATCAGGAATGCAAGAACTCCCGCGCCGGTATTGGAAACGCTATCTAACGTCGCCTTCTGATATCCGCGAAAAAAGTAGCCAGTCGAATAAAATGCGATAGCCACGACCGCGTTATCCAGTCCCCAGGGCAGACGCGGCCAGGACCGATCATAGAGAAGGGTAAAAATAAAACCCAGGCCATTCAGCGCGACCAGCAGAAAGGCTGCCGAGAAGTATTTCCTCGCAGCAAAAAAAATCAACGAGGTCGCGAAAAGACACGTGAAAAACCACAACACCACATTGACGAATAGCGCGTCGCCATTCCCGACCAAAACGCCCATTAGGGATTCTTGCCAGCTCACCCCAACGTATTTGGCTGCACTCGCAGCCATGTCATGCGTCGGCAGCCAATATAGATAGGACAGTACGAAAAAGAACAGGTAAGGAACCGCAAGTCCTTTCCATAAGGCGAAAAAGTATGCTCTATAGGACAGGGCCAGCTTGATTTCAGTCAGAAGCAGCCCGGAAATAAAGAAGAACAACGGCATGTGAAAGCTGTAGATCACATGCTTGATGAACGGATTCAAACCTGGGGAATGCCCGACGACGACCAACACAATCCCGATGGCTTTCATGGTGTCCACATGCGTGAATCTTTCCGCCCGCGTTTCAGAAACCAATTCCGGATTCAAGTTTGCGTTGATCATCGCTTTCAACCCCTTTACAAGGGGTGCCTCAAGGCTTTCCCTGTGCGCTCATCCTCGCGGGCAGCGCGGTATTCCAGCCCGCAACGCATAGTGAATCTGGGCAAGCCTCGTCCGCGCTCGGCCAGCCACCGAACTGCGGCGACGCCGGCGCCATAGGCGAACAAGCCGGCCATGCCGGCAACGATCAACGAAGGCCATTCCGTGACTTCCATTCCCGTCAACGGCAAAAGGCGTATCAGGATGGCGCCAAGTGCGGCGCCCGCGCCCGCGGGGAGTATCGTCAGCGCGAAGCTGCGCAAGGACATGCCTAGTTGTCGGCCGATCGCGAACTTCATTGCCACCATTCCAGCCACGCTGCCCAGTGCAAAACCGGTGGCGACACCCATAGCGCCGTTCGTACGCGCCAGCACGCATGCCAGAGCCGTCGCCAACAACATCTGCGCGAGTGCGAGCTTGGGAACGCGTGCGCTTTGACCCGTCGCAAACGAAAGATTCTGGCCGAGCGCGAAAACCGCCTGCCCCATATAAGCGACCGACAACCAACCGAACAATGGCGCGCTGGCGCGCCATTTCTCCCCAAAGACGATGACGACCATCGGTTCGGCCAAGGCGGTGACAATGGTATAAACCGGCGCCAGCAACAAAAGCGTCATGGCCAGCATGCGTGAATAAATGTGGCGCAAGGCGGTCGGATCGCGTTGTTGCTGTACAAACAAAGTCACGCCGACGCGCCCCAGCGACGCGCCGATAACAAGATAAGCTGCCGATAGCACACGTTTGGCCAGATTGTATAAACCGGTTGCGTAGGGACCGAGCAGCACACTGATGAGCGCGGCATCTCCGCTCGTATTGGCGTAGTTCAACAATGCCGAGGTACTCACTTTGTTCATCTCGCTGGCATGTCTGCGGATCAGCGCGGTCGACCACGCCCAACGCGGCCGCCAGATACGCCATTCGGCGGCGACCGCAATCAAAAGCGCGACGACGCCCGCGGCAAGCTGTTGCGCCACGAGCGCCATCGCCCCCGCGCCCTGGTAGACCATCAACAACGCCACCGCTCCCCCTGCGCTAAGCGAGCAGAGGGAGCGGATAGCCAGCAGACGAAAGTTACCTTCGCGCAGCAATCTGGCCTCATGGGCTCGAACCAAACCAAACAACACGATGACGAGGCTCATGCCCAGCAGTACCGGCATCATTTCGGGAGTTCCGAAGAAGTGCACCAGCACAGGCGACGCGAGCGCCATCGCAGCCGCTAGCACCAACGACACGACAGTGCACAAGGTGAAGAGCCAATTGAACAATGCATCGCTCGAGTCGACGCCGCGCACGACCGGCATCGCGATCGCATCAAGCAGCGTCACGCGAACAAACTGCACCATCAGGTGGGCAATGGCGAGCAGGCCGAATTCATGTGGCGTCAACCAGTGGGCGAGCACGGCGAAGATCACGAAGGACAGCGCCTGTTGCGCGAAGTTATCCGCGATAGACCAGGCCGATTGCCCCTTCCATGCATTCATGGTTGCACCCTCGCGGCGCGAGGCTGGATAGGAGCGGTCGCTGCGATTTCGCGGACGGCCGGGTCGGAGGGAAAGCGCGGAGCCATCGATCGAAAGCAAGATGCGGTGTAGACGAAAATCTTCATGCGATCGGATCCGCCCCGGCAAGCCATCCCCGAATGCGGGATTGCACGCTATGCCACTTGAAACGCGCCTGAGCCGGCCGTCCCGCGAACAAGGCAACGAGCGAACCGATCAAGGTGCGCACGCAGACCCAAGGGAAATACCAGGATGGAAATCCGGAGCGACGAATCACACGCCCAAATCCGCTTTCGTAGCGGCCTTGCCGTTCACGCGCGGCTTCGTCGAACGTGCTGATTTTCACCGGATGTCGCAGAACCAGTTCGCGATCGAAGATGATCCGGCCGCCCGCCTGCAGGCCGCGCAAAAGATAATCCGTTTCCTCGCCCGCGCCCCAGGCTGTGCCGGCACCCACGCCCAGCGTCTCATCGAAAGGCCCGATGCTCTCGACCAGCCCGCGACGAAGAAAAATGCTGAACGAAATGGCACCGCGCCACACGGTATAGCGGTTGAGAATTTGCGAACGTCCAAGCCAGCGCCCCTCGGCACGGCCGTTCTCGTCAACGAAGTGCCCTGTCAGGCCGTCGAGGCCCGCGTCCAACTCAAAGCGGGACGCGACATAGGACAGTAATCCGTCGGGATACCAGCAGTCGTCGTCGGGAAAAGCCACAAGATCACCGGTAATGCGCCGCAGTCCCGCATTCCGTGCGCGCGACAGCCCCTTGGGTGAGACAACGCGTTCGATAGGAAAATACGGGCGATACGCCTCGATCAAGGGTAACAGTCTGTCGTCGGGATTCTGATCGACGATGACAAGTTCGACGGCGGGATAGTCTTGTCTCTTCAGCGACGCCAGAAAGCGACTGACTTCTTCCGTACGGCCCAGAGTGCCCATGACCAGCGAGAACTTCGGCGTGCGTTGCTTTTCGCCTTCGAAGCGCACCGACGGTAGATGACTGAGCCATGCGTCGTAAAGCGCACGGATCTTCCCGTAGACGTTATCCAGATAACGTACGTTGCAGCCCATCAGCGCGGCGGCCAGCCCGATGTGCAAACGATTGGTCCATACGAAATAAGCAGGTTTCACAAACGCCAGCAGGTCGCGGCTCACCAGATCCGATTCCTCGCGGAAACGGTACTGTGAACCGTAAAAACTAGGGACATCTCGACGCGGATCGCCGGGTTCGGCGAACGTGGCTTCCGCATCGGCCCGTATCACGCACAGGGCCCCCCCCAGCGCAGGACGTAGGCGCCGCAGCGCCATCCGCCATCCGAAATAAGTGTGCAGCTGACCGTGGCGCGCAAACCGGGCCCAGAGGCGTAGACCGCCATAGCGGCTGCATTGCGCGAAGAGTCGTTGCGGATCGATATAGAGGGCCATGTCGGGCGCGAACATCACCTCAGCCCGTGTTCCCGCGGCTTTCACGCGCTCCAGGGATTCGAGGTCGCGGCATACCAGTGTGAAACGCGCATCCAGGCGCCGGAGCAGATCCTGATGACCGCGAATGGAGTGCGGCAACACGAGCGCACGCGCTACGCCAACCTGCAGACAGTGCAGCAGAAAATCGCGGCAATTATCGTATTCGGGAACCAGATTGCCGCCCCCGCTGTAGATTGCCGTGTCGCCGGCCACGATGTCGCGCGTGGACGCGAACCGGGGCGCGATCTGGCAGTCTTCGAAAAATTGCCAGGTTCCAGCGGCAATCAATGCATCCCCGGCATTTCCCTGGTTGGGAACATACTTGAGCGCCCCTGAGGCCTCCGCCTCCAAGGCCTCGAGCACGGCCCTCAGCGGTTGCCAGGCATGGGTATCTTCAACGAGCATGGCGGCACCCTTTGGAAGACGGTGTCAACCCATTCGAACCTGCTTCGATGGCGCGTCGATCCGGTGTGCCGGTCGGGCCGGCCCAGTGGGGCGAAGAGAGATGTGGGATTTTCATGGCACGCGGCTTCATAAGTATTTTTTCAATATGGCGGTTTGCGGCGCATCCTGTCCGTCTCGCGGTTCGATGCTGAAAGGATATGGACCCCACCAGCTGCCCGCCGCCCAGTAGGTCCACCCACGCCAAACGCTCGTGTCTTGCATATGTCCGAGGATCGTATCCAGCGCGGCCAGGCACTCCGGGCTGGAAGACGCGCCGAACTCACCCAGAAAAAGCTTCTGTTTGTTGGCCTTTGCCCATTGCGTGATGTTGTCGAACATGGGCGGCAATTTTTCGGCCGACACGCACGTCTTTCCAGTGCCGGCGTAGCCGGCGCTGGCGTATTGATGGACTTCAAGCAAGGTACGACTCAGTGGATCCTTGAAATTCGCAAAAGCCGCCGCATTCGAGGTTATTCCGATTGTCTTTTCCCACTCGTGTACGCCGCTCCAGCGCCCGCCTGAAGCCAGCAGGAGGTTTTTCGCACCCGTTTTTCGAATTGCGACAATCGTGCGTTGCGCCGTATTGGCCCATTGTTCGATGGGCAGCTTGGCAGGCTCGTTCATCAGGCCGAACGCGACGGTGGCAGCGTCGGTGAATTGAGCCGCCAGTCGCGTCCACAGATCGATGAATGCCTCGACAGGCACGTCTTTCGTGCCTATGGCATTGCCGCGATAGGCACCGTAGTTATGTACGTCGAGAATGATGCACATGCCCTGTGCCTTGGCCAACGCCACGGCAGCGGCGATATTTTTCAGTTCAGCGGCGTCGAGCTCGCCGAAGAGAGCTGGCTGAATCCTCTCCCAGCGGAACGGCAAGCGAATCGCATTCATCCCGATGGAGGAGAAGTACGCAAACTCCGCCTGGTTGGGATAGATATAGTCCTTATAAAGCGTGCCCGGCAGCTTGGCGCCATTGAACTCCGGGCCCGCCAAATTCACGCCCTTGAGTACCCTATTCGAATCGCAACTTGCCGCCGCGCCCGGCGCGGCCCACCCGATGGTGGCAAGCGCGCCCAACAAACATACGGTTCGCTTGATCGTGCATGCGGTCTTCATGGGCATACGGCTTTCCTCAGGTTTGGGTCAACCAGGGATAGGTAGATATCAATGTATTGGTCGACGATGTATTTCCAGCTGTAACGCTGGACAAAAGACTGGGCGAATGCCCGTCTGCGCAGATAGTCGTGTTCTCCCTGCTCGTGAAGCGCCAGCAGGGCAGTAACGCCATACTCAATCTGGCGCTTGTCGAGCAGCACCCCTTGGCTCGCTTGTTCGATCAGGTTCCGGAATGGGGGAATATCGCTTAACACGGGCGTCAATCCGGCGCTCATCGCTTCAATCGGCGCGATGCCGAAACCTTCGTGATGCGACAGACAAATGAAATAACTGGATTGCCCGATCAGGAATGCCAATTCCTGATCGGAAGGATTGGCGGCCAATTGAACGGAATCGCCAAGCCGATGTTGACGTATCCGATCTGCAAGCACAGCTCGGGTATGGTCGTATTCGCGTCCCGCGATAATCAGCTTCCATGCAGGTTGCCGGGATACCAGCCGGCGGAAGAACTCGATGGTTTCCAGCAGTCCTTTATTTTCCGACCAGCGGCCGAAATAGATCAGCGTCGGTGTCAGCTCGCGCGCTGATCGATCCGCATATTTCTCAATATTGACTCCATTTTCGATTACGATTTTTTTGGGCGATTGGACAATGGCATTGAAAATCCTCCCATCGTTTTCGCTGGTCGCGACAACCCGGTCGTATGCAGTAGACGACAACCGGGTAGCCGTATTGAAATAAACTTTTTTGAGCGTGGAGGCAAAACGGGTGTGAAAGAATCCGCCATGCGTGGAGACCACCATGGGGCGCCGATGGATCGGCCGCGTTGCCGCCAGGAAATCGAAAAAGAAATCGATGCCGTGTACATGGATCACATCCGCATCGCACACGTGATCGAGAACGCCAGGACATAAGGGATATCGGCTGGAACCCCGATAGGGCAAACGGACCACTTGAATCCCGTTTATCACTTCTTCGCCGGCGAGCGGCTGGGCGGCGTTGCGAAACAAGCGATCTAGCGTCACGATGACCGGCAACTGGCCATGCCGTTTCATTTGGTGTTGCGCAATGTTCTGCACCACATCCTCCATCCCGCCCACCGACGGATGATATTGGCGCACCACGTGCACGACTTTAACTGGCATAGTTCAGCCCGCTTTCAGCGGTTTTCCGCGTATCGGCTCGGTAGACACGCGGCACTTTCTTCGCGCATCCGTCCGCACAGCTGCCGACCAGGAACCACAACAGCCCGGCCGTTTTCAGAGCGAAAAAGGAAGTTCCGCTTACCGTGAGAATCAGAGAGATATACAAGGCTGCGTAGGCCCGGAAACGTTCTCCGCACGCACCTGTCATCTTGATCATCCATAAGGCGCCCCACAGCGTCAGACACAGCAGCACGCCCCACCGAGACAGGAGATAGGCGTAGCCCATGTCGCCATAAGGAATATCGAACCCTTGTACGCCTAATAGCTTTGCAACATCGAAGGTCAACAAGGTATCGCCTGTCCAGAAAAGACGGCCCATAACGTTGTCTGCAAGTCCCCCCTTATAAAACAATCCGATCAGCAGCAGCGCTGCGATCGAAATGAGCGGCAAGACAATGACGACCCGATTGGAACGTCCTTTCGCGAAGATGCGCATGGCGATCAATAACGTCACCACGATCAGCCCGTAGCGGGAATCGCTGAGTGCGACCAGGCTGATTGCGGACAATAGAAAAAACAACATGTTTTTGTAGTCAGCTGTCGATTTGGACAGGCCCCACGCGGCCACAATGACTGCAAAGTTGCCCAAGGACACCGGCTCTAAGAACACTGAAGAAATACGATGGGAGCCTAGTAGAGAAGGGAAAATCGTGCGGCCTATGCCTTCCGGCCGCAAGCCGTTCAGGTTGAGCGCGCTATCGCTGATGAAATTGGTGTCGATGGTGACCGTGCCGGTACTGACGTAATAGGAAAAGATATTCAGCAAACGGGTATATTGAGGCAGGAAAAATAATTCGAAGAGCCCCACTAGCACCACGGTGATGACCAGAATTTTCAATATCCGGTCTGTATACCGGATGTCGGCCACATGGCGGCCAAGCCAGAAAAAGAGTAGCGGAATGACGATATCCCTGAACCCTTTGAGCTCCAGTGCATTCCGTAAAATGGACAAGAGGACGAGATAGGCAAAAACCAGCGCCACGATCGCGACAAATTCAAGCCTGATGCGTCTAGCCAAGACAAGGACACAAGCGAGATAGATCAAAAATTCCGCAAGTGCCACAACCTGTGCAGAGGTGTGATGAACATGGGTGTGGATCAGCGCGAGCACCGCCTGGTAAATCACGCTGGCGATCAGAATCATCGACACCAGTTTGGTCGAATTCACCCTGTCGGTATCAGGCAACGAGAGGCTGGGAAAGTGTGGGAAGAATCGCATGAGGCCGCTAGTGCTGATTCAGCACGGTACCTATCAACACCGTGCCGCTACTCTCTAAGTCGGCCCGGAATGCTGCTGCGGCAGCCAGCCGGGTATGGTCTTGGCGCAGCACCAGCAACGCCCCGCCAGTACGCGCCGCAAGCATCACGCCATCGGCGCCGTCGGCTGCCGCGGCCGTATCGATCAACACTACGTCGTAATTTTTCGACAAACCCTCCAATTGCTGAGCAGTAGCGGGACGCGCCAGCAACTCCGCCGAGTTCCGCGGCACAGCGCCCGCGGTCAGTACGGTAAGCTGAGGGAAAGCGGGAATGCGAGCCGTTACGGCGGAGTCGTTGCGCCCCGCCAGAAAATCGGATAGCCCAGGGCGATCACCGAGATTAAACAGGACATGCTGACGCGGCCTGCGCAGATCCGCGTCGATCAACAAAGTCCGTACGCCGAGTTGGGAAAACACGACAGCCAGATTGGCGGCCAGATAGCTCGCCCCATCGCCGGCATCGATTCCCGCAATAACCAAAGCCTTATGCCCGTTCGAAAACCAACGTAGCATCAGCTGACCGCGCAAAGCACGCAATTGCTCTATCTGCCTACCTACAGGCTGATAAGCGGCAACCAAGTCGGCACTGAAATGTGCGTCGTCAGGCGCGAAGCCGGGAATGGAAAACTGTTGCGAAAGCGCCTGTTGAAGGTCGATTTCGTTAATCAACCCGAGCTTGAGAGCGATTTCACCGAACCGCAGATTCTCCGTTTTTTGCGCGTGCAACACGCGGCCTGCATCCGCGACAGTCAGCTTTCCGGCCTCTTGCAACAAGCGGCCCACCTTCTTGGGTTCTTCATTCACAGGCGATAAATCGCTCATGAGTTTCGCAACTTTCGGGGAATAGGACATACCGGACTCCTTGTTGCTACCCAAAGTCACACAGGCCGGGGCGCGGGCAAGCCGAATCTGCGCCGCAACGGCGGCAACGCTTTATTGTCAGCGGCCATAACGCCTAACACCGGCACGCCTAATACCGTTAACGCGTCGCGTCCAGAGCGCACGCGCGGATTCGACATTTCCTTGATCAGGGCAAGACCGATGCCGAGCAGCGTGCCAAGGATCACCGACAACGCCGTATTCAGAGGCAGATTCGGCGTTGATGGCGACAACGGAACGACGGCAGCACTCAATACGGATACGGCGGTTTGATCCGAGTGGCTTTCCATCCGTGTCTGGTTGAAGCGTTCGAGCGCCTGATCGTAGATACGCTGCGCACTCTCGACTTCTCCGGCCAGAACCGTCCCGACGTCGCGCTCTGCATTGAGTTCCAATACCTTCGCTTTTTGCGCAGTCAGCGCCGCATGCAATGCACTTTCGCGTTGGCGCGACACGCTCAGATCGTTATCGATGCTCTGCCGTACGGTATGGACCTCGCTTGCGAGCTTGTTGCGCAAGCTGTCAACTTCTGCCTTGGCAAGTTGGTAATCCGGATGATTCTTGCCAACGCGTTCGGACTGTTGGCTGAGTTTGGTCTCGCTTTTTGCCAGTTCTTCCTTGAGCTCCTGGATCACCGGGTTGTTAACGACGCCAGCGGACGCATTGCCGGCATGATTCTGGATCGATAGGCTGTTGTAGGTTTGCCCCTGCGCGGCAACCAGCTGGCTGGAAAGCTCGGCAAGGCGCGTGGATTCGACATCGAGCTTCTCGTCTAACGAGACGATCTCGTTGTTTTGCCGATAACGGGACAACTTGGCCTGACTCTTTTCCAGATTGCTGCGTAGCGCGCCCAATTGGGTGTTATACCAAGCTGCCGTCTGACTCGCGGGTTGCGTCTTGAGCTCCAGATTGGTCTGGATATAGGCTTGTACAAAGGAATTCGCCAACTGCGCAGCGCGTTGCGGATCGTCGGCCTTGAAAGTAACGTAGAAAACGTTGCTCTCATTTGATGGTTTGACATCCAGATTCCGCAGCAGCTGATCGGCCAACCAGTCGCGAAAGGATGCTACGGTACCGGCCTTGCGCTGGAATGCTTCACGGTACGTTGCGTCCTGTATGAGTTTCAGATTGTCGACTACTTTCAATGCCACGTTGTGGCTGCCGATGACGTCTGCCTGCGTAGTCAGATAACGGGAGACGAGTTGGCTTTGCATCACTTGCCCGGTGACCGGGTCGGCGCCATTCACGTTTACCACCAGCGAAGCCGTCGCGCTGTATGTCTTGGGGAACACCAGGCTGACGACGCCGACCAGCGCAACGCTGAGCGTCAACGTCACGAGCATCAGCTTCTTGTGCGCTTTGAGTATCAACAGAAATTGCAGGATATCCATTGGCCTCCCGTTGAAATCACGATTAAAAAAGGCTTTCTTTGACATACACCACATCGTTCTCCCGCACCGGGTCGGTCAACGCGGCTTGAATCTTGACTGGTTGCCCATCCGCGCCCTGTCTACGAATCTGAATGCCTCGCTGCGTGCCGCGCGGCGTGATTCCCCCACCCAGCGACAGGGCCTGCATCACATTCAGATTTCCCGCGAGCCGATAAGCGCCCGGTTTTTGTACCTCGCCGTAGATGTAAAAAACAGCGGCGCGAGGAACAAAAATAACGTCACCGCCCTTGACCTGATGGTTCAGGTCGACTCGCCCGTCCTGAAACAAAGACTTGGTGTCGATCTTGAATTGCTGCGACTTGCCATCCTGATTACGGATCAGGATGATCTCGTCGGCGCTATCTAACGTTGCGCCGCCGGCCAGCGCGAGCAGATCGGATACCGTGCTCGCGCTATCGAGAGGATATTTTCCAGGCTTGTTGACCTGCCCCAGCACCGAGACCTGCTTGCTCCGGTATTCCGTGACGATTAGATTAACTTGCGGTTTTTTGATGAAATCGCCTTTTTCCAAGGCATCAGCAATGAGATTCTGCGCGGCCGCGGCGGTTTTCCCCGCTACCGATACGCCCCCTATCAACGGAAAGCTGATCCTGCCTTGCTCATCCACGCGCGTATCCGTCAGCAATTCCGGATGGTCATACACTGTGATGTGAACAATGTCACCGTTCCCCAACTGGTAATCCATCGCCGTAGCCGGCAAGGGAAAAGCGGCCCACAACAAAAGCCCCATATGCAAGATCGTTCTCATCAAAACCTTTGCCTGGAATTTAAAAATCACGTCGCATAGGCACATAGGCTTTCCAGCCTCGATTCCGGAGATACTCATCAGAATTGACTGCTCAAGTTGATCAGGGCGCTGCCGTAGCGGTAACTTTCGAGCGCCTCGTTGGAATGACGTACGCCGCGCCGCAGCATCAATCCAAGCTGCGTATTGCGCAGTACGGTGTATTGCAATCCCACCTGCGCCATCGTGAGTCGGTCTTCTCGAACCGCTTGCGTTGACAGGACAAATCCTGGGTCGCCGGTATACTCGATGTGGTCGTGGCTGAGACGCGTATTGAAAGTCAACTTCGCGGTAGGCTTCCAGTCCGCGCCCACAGCAACGCCTTGATTCAGGGCGTAACTTGCCGTCGTGTTCTCAATCGCAGTGTTCTCTATCGCACCAATATTGCGATAGATCGACGCGTTCAAAGTCGTTTTGTCGGTGGCGCTCCAGTCCAGTGACGATAGTCCCGTCAATCCGGAAAAGTCGCGTTGAGGAACGTCGGTATAACCGCGCTGTGTGAAATTCAGCTTGCCGGTCATCGATGTTTTCTCGCTCAGCTTCCATACGGCGGCTACGCCGTTGTCCCACTGCTGATAATCATTGTCGACACGCACCAAACCAATCAACTGCAGGTTGGGATAACGCCCCTCACTGCGGCGGCTGACCCAGGCCACGGTCGAACCCTTATCGGTCCGATACTGCAGGCCGGCATTAAAGGTATCCACCGTCGCGTCCTGCGGCAGCTGCGCTGCCGCATCGTTGCTTGTACGCACACTTTCCATGCCGAACTGTACTTGCCATGGATGGGTCAGCTGGATTGCGCTATTTACCCCCCCCCCGACGTGTTCGTATCTGGTTTTTGACTGGTTGCTTGACATTGGTATAGCTTGCCTGCGTAAGCGTGTCCGCCGCGCTGATATCACCCGTTGCTCGGCTTCCGATCCGCCAATCCCATTTCAGGTAGGCATCGTGGCCATCATTATCGAGCTGGCCGTAGGTATTGAATCGTGTCTGATTGAGTTCGACGCGTGCCTGGATTGCCTGGCGGCTCATTTTTAAATTCGCATCCATGCCGGCTCCCAGCGTCAGATAGGATTCGGCCGTGTTGGATGTTCGCAGTACAGCGCGAGCTTCCTGATCATTTTGCAAACGGAACAGATTGCTGTCGTAGCCATAGAGCGCACGCACATAAGGCGTGAACGTCTCGTCTGGCCGCTGATCGGTTGTGTCTGCTGCCCATGCGGGGCCCGCGACCATGCCCAGCATCGCCAGGAAAATGCCTATTTCAGTGGCCGTCAGTTGTTGCGAGGACAAGATGTAGGTCAAGAGTTTTTCACGACGTAGTGCGGCCTGTACCAGATCGAACGCTTGCTCGTGCTCCCGCGCGCCCGGCGCGACATCGAACGGCACGGCGCACTTCCATCCGCATCCAGTATTTCCTACTCTGGTTAGGAGATTGCTCATCATGGAATCCGAATCCACTCGCATTGAATGGGATTCCTTAATTGAGCGTCGGCAAGCGTTTCTTGCCTGCGTACCATAGCCGCATGTTTATCAAACCCAGGAGCGTCGAAACGAGCGCCCAGCCATTCACTTCAGATACGTGAGGTGACATCGCCCTACCATGGGCGACATAGCGCGTATCGGGCGCGTTTGCAGACATGCGGTAGATGGCTACGGCAGTCGAGGCTTCATACTTTCCGCCCAACTCAGTCATCCGGATCTCGGATGCAAGCGCATCGACCAGCGATGGCCCCGCGAGGATCGCTGTCGACCAAACTACGACTCTAATAGTGCGATGTATTTTCATGTGCATAGCGAATTCCCGAAATTCGAGCTCAAGGATTTGGGCTTCGATTAGGTAAGCAATAGCCTCGCGTTAATAAGCCCGAGAGTCTTTGATGACCAGTTTCAAGGTCTTTAAAATAATGGCTATATCCATCCTCAGCGACCATCTCTTCAAATACGCGATGTCGTAAATCACGCGGCCTTCCATCTTGTCGATCGTGTCGGTTTCGCCTCGGTAGCCATGGATTTGCGCCCACCCGGTAATGCCCGGCTTGACCTTGTGGCGCCACATGTATCCATGGATGAGCTTTCGGTAGTGTTCATTGTGAGCAACCGCATGGGGGCGTGGCCCGACGATACTCATCGTTCCCTGCAATACGTTGAAGAACTGCGGAAGTTCGTCGAGCGACGTTCGGCGTAAAATGGCACCGACCCTGGTCACTCGCGCATCATTTTTTGTAGCCTGAGTGACAGTCTGGCTATCTTCGCAAACGCTCATCGAGCGGAATTTGTAAACTTGAATCTCATCGCCGTCCATGCCATAGCGACGTTGTTTGAAAATGACCGGACCCTTGGATGTAAGCTTCACCGACAGCGCGATGAGCAGCAACAACGGCGTGATCGCCATCAGAATAAGACTGGCTGCGGTTATGTCGAAAATACGTTTGTTGACTGCATTGATACCCGTCAGCGGCGTTTCGAACACCGAAATCACAGGAATTCCGTTTACGTTATCCAGACGCGCCTGAACCAGATCGAATACAAATACATCCGGGACAAAATAAATCGACGCCGTAGTGTCCCGAAGGGCGTTGACCAAATCGACCACACGCGGATGCCTGAATAACGGGAACGTAATGTAGACCAAGTCGATTTCATGCCGCGCCACATAAGCAGTCACATCGTCTATGCCGCCGCACACCACGTTCTTCAGTTCTGTTTCGCACCGATCACCGCAACGATCATCGAAGAACGCCTCCACCCGGATCATCAGACTGCGCTGGTGATGTATCCGTTGAGCCAGCTTGTAACCAAGCTCGTTGGCGCCAACGATGACCGAACGTCGGATGTTTCCACGCCTACGCAAAAACTCGAGATAGCCGCGCACAACCGAATGTCCGAACAACAACAATAAGGGGGTTATCAGACTCCACCACACCAAGACCTGCGTGTTGTACGCACCCAGCATGCCGCTGAGTACGCCGACCATCCCCAGTAGAAGCAGCACGATCAGCCAAGCGATCAGCAAGCTGAATGCATGTTTACGTTGAGCATCCGGGTCGGAAACCGCAGGCTCAAAAAATTCGAAATTATCGAAAACCTGAGAAGTGATCAGGAAGGCGAAGCTGCCCAACAGCAAATACAAGCCATCGAATTTCTGTTCCTCCAATACAACTACCATGATCAGAGAAAAGAAAATTATCAGGGGATTCATCAGCCGCCTGGCCAGGCTTAGAGCCGGATGTTCGTAGCAACCAAACATTGGGCGCTTTTATATCGTTGGTGCTGGATCTCGCCTGCATGAATACATGCAGGTCGTGACCCGGGTAGCAATGGAATACCCTGAGGGAGATTCTTCAGCACGCACCCGAGGACTCTGCTTTTTCGTTCGGCTTACAGGGCCGTCCAGTTGCACTTCGAACTCACCCCTCCTTGGTTCATATGTTTCACGGCGCGCGTCGTGATCCGGATCGTGCCGCCATCCATCACTGTTGATACTGTTGGCGGACTTGAAAGGGCGATGCACGCACACCGCGTTATGGGCGCAGGCGGCGCGATCGGCCGCGAGCTGGCTGATCGTAGCGAATCCGAGTCGGAGGGCACCGGCCAAGCGCGTCAGCTTGATACGCACCTGTTCGGCTTCTTTCATCATGTTGTGCATTGGAGTTTTAGCGTGCTGCTTTCGACATGCGACCCTCCCTCTTTAGCAGATGCCGTGCCAAAACAATAAGTCTTTATTTTTCATATGGTTGGGGAAAGCACACCCTGCTAGCGAGGCTCACAGCGTCGCTTCATGACGACATAAATTTCCGGCATATAAGTAACCCACTGTAAAGACACGGAGTTTTTTGTCTGTGATGGACGACACAGCTGAAATGCCCACTAAATAAGCCGAAAATCCATTTAAATCAGTACAGCCGGGGAGGGTGGGGCCCGCATTTAAGATTTCACACCGAGGAATCGGCAACCTCATATATGGGCCGACGCTTAAGGGAGATTGCCGAACTCATCATTGATTTCATGGAGATGTGTCGATCTCGGCCCGAACTCAAGGCGGCCGCAAAGGTCGCGTTGAATTGCGCTCAAAGAGATTGCCCCGCTCGGCGATGTGCGTGCGGGACAACATCTTCTCGGGAGTCTGCTTTGCTACACTCGACGCATGCTGTTCCTCATCCCCCATCTCTTCCCCTCTGCCCGGCTGCTGGAAGCCGCGGCGCAGGATCTGTATCTGCCTGCATTGCAGGCCCTGCTGGCGCGTGGCCATTGCCAGCCCAGCCCGGCCGGGGGCGCGGAAGCCGCCCTGTGCGAGACGCTGGGTATCACCCGCCAGCAGGACTGGCCAGTTGCACCGATCAGCCTTGAGGCGGATGGCGGCACGGCCGGCGAGGCCTACTGGCTGCGTGCCGATCCGGTACACCTTCGGGTCATGCGCGACCGCATCGTGCTGGCCGACAACGATACGTTGGAACTGACGCAACCTGAGGCCGATGCGCTGACCGCCACAATCGGTCAGCATTTTGGCGCAGATCCAAGCCCGATAGCATGTCACCCCACACGCTGGTATCTGCGGCTCGACCGTGCGCCACGCCTGACCACTTGCGCACGGTCCGTCGCAGTTGGCTGCGATATCGATCCCTTGCTGCCGCATGGCGACGATGCCATGCAATTCCGCGCGTGGTTGAACGAAGTGCAAATGCTGCTGCACGACCATCCGGTCAATCTGGCACGCGAGGCGCGCGGCGAGTTGCCGATCAATGCACTGTGGCTGTGGGGGGGCGGATGTCTGCCTGTCCCTCCCACCCCGACCGCTCCGCTGTATGCCCGGAACGCCGATGCACGTGCACTCGGCGCGTTCTGCGCCATGCGCGTACAGCTTCTTCCTGAGCAGATGGACATCTCCCTGCTCGAAAGTGGAGGCGTGATGCTGCTGGACAATTTGACGCACGCGGGACAGTACGGCGATGCCTATGGCTGGCGTGAGGCCTTGCGCGGCCTGGAACGCGACTGGTTCGTTCCGTTGCGGGGTGCACTGCACAGGAGCGGTCCGCAGGGGCTGAGCCTGAATGATCCGGTCAACGGCAAGATGCTGCGGCTTCAGGCCAGCGATGCGTGGAAATTCTGGCGTCGCCCCCGGGATCTGATCTCGATGCTCGCCTGAATCTAAAGGCCCCGCGCCGCTGTGGCCGTCACGTCAGATCGGCGTCGCCCACAGATCGTGTTCGTCGGCTTCCTCTACGCGTACCTTGAGGCGTGTCCCAGGCTTCAGATCGAACACACCTTCGAGATATACCACCCCGTCGATTTCCGGCGCGTCGGCATGGCTACGCGCAAGCGTGCCAACGTCATCCTGCTCGTCGACGATCACCTCGATCTCGCGTCCTATCTTGGCATCGAGCCGTGCCGCCGATATGTCTGCCTGCACGTCCATGAAGCGCTCCAGGCGCTCCTCTTTGAGCGCCTCCGGAACAGCGTCGGGCAGCGCGTTCGCCGCAGCCCCTTCCACCGGCGAATACTTGAAACAGCCGACGCGGTCGAGCTGCGCCTCCTTGAGAAAAGCCAGTAATTCCTCGAACTCGGCCTCCGTCTCGCCGGGAAAGCCGACAATGAACGTCGAGCGCAGCGTGAGATCGGGCACGGCAGCGCGCCATGACTGGATGCGGTCCAGCGTCTTCTCGACCGCGCCGGGCCGCTTCATCAATTTCAGTATGCGGGGACTGGCATGCTGAAACGGGATATCGAGATAAGGCAGGATGATGCCGTCGGCCATCAGCGGAATCACGTCATCCACGCTGGGGTAGGGGTAGACGTAATGCAGGCGCACCCAGGCACCGAGGCTGCCAAGCCCAGCGGCGAGTTCGGTCATGCGTGTTTTCAGTGGGCGGCCATCCCAGAACCCGGGGCGATACTTCACGTCGACCCCATAGGCGCTAGTGTCCTGCGACACCACCAGCAACTCCTGCACCCCTGCCTTGACCAAGGCTTCCGCCTCGTGCATCACGTCGCCGATCGGGCGGCTCACCAGATCGCCGCGCATCGACGGAATGATGCAGAAGGTACAACGGTGGTTGCAGCCCTCGGAAATCTTCAGGTAGGCATAATGGCGCGGCGTCAGCTTGATGCCGCCCGGCGGAATCAGATCCTCGAACGGATCATGTGGTTTGGGCAGCGCGGTATGCACTGCTTCCATCACCTCGTCCAGCGCATGAGGGCCGGACACTGCCAGCACCTTGGGATGCGCTTCACGTATCACATCACTCTTGGCACCGAGGCAGCCGGTGACAATGACCTTGCCGTTTTCCGCCAGCGCCTCGCCGATCGCCTCGAGCGATTCCTGTACCGCTGCGTCGATAAAGCCGCAGGTATTGACCACGACCACGTCGGCGTCGTCATAGCTCCCTACAATGCCGTAGCCCTCGGCGCGCAGCTGGGTAAGAATCCGCTCGGAATCGACCGTCGCCTTCGGACATCCGAGGGAAACGAATCCGACAGTCGGCGTGCGGGCGGGTTTGGCTTTGGTTACCATGACGTTCAGTCCTGATGGAGCAATAAGATGTATATCGTAGCGATTGGCTGGGCCTATGTGATCCTGATGATGGCGATCACCGCCAGCAGTATCGGCAAGGCCTTGGCCGTCCTGTTTTTCCTGGGCATACTGCCGCTGGCCTTGTTCATCTATGTCGCGGATGGGCCACGGCGACGCCGGCGTTCAATGGCCCTCGCCGATGAAGTAGCCCGCCAGAGCGACGGTCGCGACACCCAATCCGATTAGCGTGAGCTGCTGCAGGGTTGCACCGATTTCCGCACGCTTGTGCAAACCGGGAATCAGATCCGACAAGGCCACATACAACATGCTGGCCCCTGCCAACCCGAGCAGCACCGGCATCCATCCCTGCAGCATCGACAGGGCGTAATACCCCACCAACGCACCCACCATGGTTGCCACACCGGTCAGGAAATTGAGCGCCAACGCCTGTGTGCGGGTATAACCTGAATGCAAAAGGATCAGAAAATCGCCGATTTCCTGCGGGATTTCATGCGCGATGATGGCCAGCGCCGTGATTGCACCCAAGCGGAAATCGACTAGGAAGGCGCCGGCAATGATGATACCGTCGACAAAATTATGGAAGGTATCGCCTACCGTGATCATCATGCCCGATCGCCCATGATCATGGCCATGATCATGGCTGCTGTGGGCTTCGCATATCTCGTCGTGGCAATGGCGCCATAACACCAGCTTTTCCAGCAGGAAGAACAACAGGATGCCGCCCAGTACGGCATTGGCAACCGTTTTGACGTCTCCGCCCATTTCAATCGCTTCCGGCAGGACTTCCAGCAAGGAGGCTCCCAGCAAGGCGCCAATGGCATAGCTCACCAGCACAGGCACCCAACTGGGCCGTGCAGAAAAGGCCAGTAGTGCAGCCAGCAACAAACTCAGCACGCTGCCCGCGGCAGTTGCGACCAGAATGACTGCAAGGGTAGACATGGAATGACAAACCACCAAGAAAGGAAGGGATTATACCGGTGGAAGGCATCGAGACTGATGGCCGGGAGCAAATCCACCTCCCGGATTACCTCATGAATGGGGGATCGTGCCTGTCCGTCCCCTTGCGGATCAATTCCGTCGCGTATTCCGCAGCCCTAACGGACTACGGAATACGCCAGCAACACGTCGAAGCCAAAACGGCTCCGGTCTAAAGTAGCGCGGCTATTTCTTGGCTTTTTCCGGCCCGACCGACAACTCCTCCTTCAGTTTCTCGACGCTGCTACTGCCAAAACCTTTGACATTATCCAGCTCGTCCAGGCTCTTGAAACTGCCATGCGCTTCGCGATACGTGATGATTGCCTTCGCCTTGGCCGGCCCCAGCCCCTTGACCGCCTCAAGCTCCGACTGGGTAGCAGTATTGATATTCACTGCCGCATAAGCGGGAAGTCCCATCAGACCACCCAGAACCAATGCAACCATAGCAAGCTTGTTCATACATCCTCCTGAAGTTTTTAACCGTGGGCCTATTCCCACGCGGCAAACTTACCTTCAACAATGAGGATGTGCTATACAACTAAAGTTGTAGATTCAGTCTAATTGATTGATTTTAATAAATAAATAATTGAGGACGTCCGCACATGAAACGGATTTCCGTGCAATAAAAAACCCCCTCAAGAGTTGAGGGGGTTTTGTTGTATCCCTCGGCTGAGGGATACGGATAAGGAGTCTGACGATGACCTACTTTCACAGGCGAGGTGCCTACTATCATTGGCGCGGGAGCGTTTCACC
>QFCS01001073.1_pt1 | contig 57357 bp, 59 predicted proteins | sample 3576561 | NCBI WGS metagenome assembly QFCS01 | reverse complement strand
TACAACAACCGCCGACTGATGGAACCGCTCGGCCACATCCCGCCGGCTGAAGCCGAAGCAAACTACTATTCACCACCGCCGAGTCTCGCTATCGCGGCGTGACTCACACCAACGAGCCTCCGGGAAAACCGGGGCGGTTCATATCCCCGGCCCAGTGCATTGAGCACCTTCTGAAGGCGCCGATAGGGGTGCCTGGCCTCGCCAAACCTCAGCAAGGTTCCGAATGCATCAAATACCACCGCTTGAAAGCGAATGGTCCCCTCTGCACTCGCTGACAATGAGGTCGGCGCAGACGCATTGCTGTCGTTCAAGATTTTCTCCGCATGTCGGATCAGAAACGCATCGCTTTGTGGCTTTAGCGAATCAATGGCATTCGGGGTCGCTCAGTATCCTGCTTGGCTGGCGCTCCACCGGCTCGTCGCCTCGTCGTCAATGGAGAGGGTGTGCCACTCCTTTCTACCTCGCAATAGCTGGATGGCGCGAGTTGCGTAGGCTGGCTCGCCTGAATCCACGCTCAGGAAGGACATTGTGAAGTGTGCCTTCATGTTTTGGCGCGAACGCGCAGAGCCTCGGTGATGAGCTGATTCGCGTTCGAATCCCATAACTGGCTGGAGAGCCAAAGCGCCAGGCGCTGATCATCAATGTCGATTCCGAAAATGCGATCAACCATGTGGGGGTAAGACAAGCCGGACCGGTGCGCTTTGCCAATTTTGAGATCGCCAACCTCCGCCATGACGACTATTTCGCTCGTCTTTGTAAGGCCGCACATTGACCAAATGATTTCGGGGTACTCCTTGTCGGAAAAACCAGAGCCGTAATCAATGGCGGACATCGTGTTTCGCGCTTTAGCGACACGCTCTGCCACTTCACCTGGCGTCTCCGCACTCATGAAGATGCTCTTTGCGCAGTGGGCGAATATCCCTTTTGTTTCCGGTATCGCTCAGCGTGCACACCCAAAAAAGCTTTCATTACCTCGCGATACTGCAATGCCTCATTTGGTAACTCGAGCGACAACTCACGGGCGATCGCGACTGCGTATTTCAACTGCTTTTCAGTGGGGGGGAGTAGCTCGCCTTTGAGCAGGGCAGTAACCAAATCAGCGATGCGGCGAGCCATATCGGATCGGTTGCGCTCCGCCGCCTGACCAAGCTCGGCATCTCCGATCACCTGCAGTAGGCGCTCTTCGATGTGCGCCTCAAACGGAAGAGCCAAATGAAGCTCAGAATTCTCATGCATCAGTCGAAAACACACGCGCTGCCCTCAGTCCTGTCGAAAGTAAACGAAGCACCCAATACGACCGTGCCTCTCTCGCAATTCGGACTGTCCGCTGTGCATCGAGTAGTCAAGGCGAGGAGCCGCCGGGCAAAAAAATACCCAACCGCAACCTGCCGAGCCTGGATACCTATAGGGTCTCAGACTATAGTCCGTAGATCAATAGTCGTCGGAGATTCATCTTCCGGCGATGCCCGCCTCCTCGAAACAGCGCAACGAAGTCGCGATCGCGTTTGGAGGAGTTCTTCGGCGCGCTCGCACTCGGTCTGGGCTTTCTCAGGAAGCATTGGGGCTTGCATGCGAGATCGACCGAACCTACGTGTCGATGCTAGAGCGCGGCGAAAGACAGCCCAGCCTCAGCACGATTTTCTCGCTATCGCAGCAGTTGAATAGAAGCCCAGAATCTCTTGTTGCAGAGGCGTGGGAAGCGTTTCGCCGCTGAATTCGCATCGGAGCTATCTGCGTTTGACCACCCATGGCAGCACGTGCGACAGGTATACGGTGTATCCGAAAGCCATCAGCAAGCCTATGCCGTTCGCAAGCTTAATGAATTGCAGAACCGTTGGATGTCCAATGGAGAATGCCCAGGCGATAAGGCCAAGTAGGGCCAGAGCAACATAGCCTAAAGTCAAGAGTCCGATTCCGACTTGTATAGGGTTGCTGGTTAGTTCCACTTCGACATTCTGCGGTGTCAAGTTCCCGAACAGGCGCAGGACTTTTGCTTCTCGATCGGCGATGCGTTTTTGGGTCTTGAGCTTCATGAACGATTCGCGGAAGTGTCGCTTCCAGTTGAAGCCGCGGCCAAATCGATAGTGGAACGCCTCGCTGTCTTCAATGACATTGTCGTCACTCAAGTCCTCCAGCGAAAAATCCCGCTCCTTTGGCTTCGGCTTGGCTTCATCCAACAGCGCCTTTAGCTCATCAAGGCCTGAGGACGAAGGCTCTTCTTTGGGCGGGTCGTTAGGCGGATTCTCGGGACTAGGGCGAATCGGGCGAACCTTGCTCTCGCGATCATCACCGCCTCCATCACCTTCCACACCATCACCTTTAGTAGCCATGCTGCACCTACGCCGCCATCGAAAGCATGTCTTGGAGGTGCAGAGCATCAACGGCGCCCGCTTGGGAGCAGCGTTGATAGGCCAAACTAATCAATTGAGCTTTTTTGTCGCAACGAAGCGTGGCGTCGTGCCGCTCAAGCCATTCTTCGACGAGCCGCATGATGTCTGAGAGCAGCTTCTGATCCAGTTGTCGGCTGCCGATAAGCACAGGCTCCGTGCCGGGGCCTCGCAACAACCAAAGCGGGTCTATTTGAAATTTGTCACATAAGTGCCGAAACAAAGCAGTCGGCATCTCCCGCTCCCCCCGCTCGTAGTTCCCGTAAGCCCGGTAAGAAAGACCGAGATGAGCGGCGAAGTCAGGCTGCGTGTAGCCCAGCTTCGTGCGAACTCCGATGAGGCGCGCGCCGATCTCAATATTGAGATAATCTGTTGACAACTTACTCATAAGTGCAGGATAGTTGTGAGACACACTAATTCACCTAACGGTATCACGGTGTCGCCTGCGATTGAACAGCATGAGCACATCAAGTTGAGGCTGCGCTTGGTTGGCAGCTCGTTGGCCGACGTGGCCCGAGAACTGAGCGTTGCGGCGACGACAGTGACTAGCGTCAGCCAGGGGCATCGTAGGTCAAGGCGAATTGAGGAACACATCGCTGAAAAGCTCGGTTTAAGTGCCTCGGAGCTATGGGCTGATCGGTATCCCCGGGCCCGGGGTCAAAGTGACGGCGATCGCTCGCAGGGCGATTGCCAGGGCTCTCGCCGGGCCTATTGCTAAAGCATAAAGAGGACGGGCAAAACAAAGCCCACGCTTCCGACGGCGTGGGCTTTGGGGTGAACGCTACTCAATTGAACCTTGAGACGGCATTCTCACTTATGCACGTTTAGTTCGTCAACTGTGCCTTCTTCATTGGGCCGGTGAGGTCGCCTTGTGCGGCCCCCACAGGGATTGAGCGTGCGGAATGCTGGAAATTAAAGAACTTTGCCGGACCATCTTGGTCCGGCACTCCCTGTCCAACAGGGCAATCGCGCACATCACGGGCGTCTCGCACAACACTGTCCAGCGGTATCGAGACTTGCTGCTCGAATCAAATCTTCAGTGGGAAGACATCGAGCACTGGGAATTAAACGATTTCGATAGACGGTTGAACGCAAGCCCGAGCTCATTGGGAAGGCACTTCGCTGAGCCAGATTTCTCGTACATCCACGACGAGCGGCGAAAAGTTGGCGTAACGCTGCTTTTGCTTCACGAGGAGTACGCAAAAAACGCAGGATCAGCCGCGATGTCCGAAACTGAGTTTCGGCGCCGATACCACAAGTATGCAAAAAAGCTTGGCATCGTCATGCGCCAGGCACATCGGCCAGGTGAAAACTTATTTCTCGACTTCTCCGGTAAGCGCCCGTCGATTCTCGATCCGGAAACAGGGCTCAAGCGCGAGGTGGAACTCTTCGTTGCTGTTCTAGGTGCGAGCAGAAAGACATTCATGTTCGCCACAGAAAGCCAAGGCATGGCCGACTGGTGCGAAGCAAATGTTCGAGCGTTTGAATATTTCGGTGGCGTGACGCTGGCACTGGTTCCCGACAACCACAAAGCCGCTGTTGACAAAATCAGCCGAACGGAAGGCCATCAAATCAACTTCGTCTATGCACTGCTCGCGCGCCACTACAACACGTTTGTACTGCCGACCCGCGCGAGGAAGCCTAAAGACAAAGCACCCGTGGAGACTGGGGTAAAACTTGCTCAGCGCTGGGGAATTGCCAGGCTTCGCAATCGCATCTTCACATCAATAGGCGAACTGAACGCCGCTCTGGCCGAGATGACTGAAGAACTCAATGCACGGCCGATGAGGAAATATAGGAACAAAAGCAGGAACGATCTCTTCCAAGAGTTGGATCGCCCGGCTCTGCAGCCGCTACCTCAGTACAGATATGAGTATGCGGAGTGGCGACTCAATGTCGTGGTGCCAATGGACTACCACGTTCATTGGCAGAATCACTACTACTCGGTTCCGTATCGCTATATGGGTGACAAAGTTAGGGTGCGCATCTCTTCATCCACTGTCGAAGTGTATACGGTGAATGGCTCATCGCCGATTGCGAGCCATCCCATCGGAGTCTCCGACGGCAGCTGCACAACTCTAAAGGAACATCAACCCAGCGCCCATCAGGCTTACTCCGAAGAAAAAAACGCAGAGATGCTGGCATGGGCTCATCGCGCTGGGGCGAGTGTTGAAGCTTTTGCTCAGCACCACCAAGAAAAACATCGCCGTCCGGCACTCACAATTCAGGCGCTGCGCGGATTGCGAAAGCTTGAAAGTCAGTACGGACAAGACCGGCTAAACGCCGCTTGCAGGCGGGCCATCAGCATTCCACTCATAAGCGTTACCTCGATTCGTTCGATGCTTTCTCGTCGCATGGAGAACACGCCTTTGCGTGGAAACGCCACAAATTCTCCTAGCCCACCGCCGCACAAAAACGTTCGCGGGCCCGAATCCTACCAATAGCCAGCCATGACAATCGCCACCACTCTCGATGCCTTAATTTCGCTGCGGCTGCGCGGCATGCATGAAGCGCTCCAGCACCAGCTCACACAGGCGTCTTACATCAACCTCTCTTTTGAACAGCGCCTCCAAATGTTGGTTGATGGCGAGCGAAGTCATCGCGATTCACGAAGGTTCTCCAGGCTCCTGAGAAACGCAAAACTGAAGCAGAACGCTCAGCCTGAGGATGTTGTTTACGGCAGCGGACGCGGTTTCGAACGTGCCGCATTTTCAGAGTTGTTGACGTGTGCTTGGATCTACCAGAATCTCAATGTGCTAATGACTGGAGCCACCGGCACCGGCAAAACGTGGCTCGCATGCGCTCTTGCTGTAGAAGCAGCGCGACGTGGAATCACGATCCTTTATAAGCGTGTGGGCCGCATGCTTGAAGAGATGTCATATGCGCACGAGGATGGCTCAATCCTCAAGATGCGCAGTCAGCTGGCAAAAGTGCAGCTACTCATTTTGGACGACTTTGGGTTAAGCGCTCTGGACGCGCGCGCAAAGAGTGACTTGCTTGAGCTCCTCGACGATCGAGTGGGATCGGGTGCAACAATAGTGCTCGGTCAGATGCCCGTTCGAGAATGGCACAACTTTATTAATGATCCAGCGGTTGCGGATGCGATTCTCGATCGACTGATTCACTCGTCGGTAAAGATCGAGCTGCAGGGTGATTCTATGAGAAGGATGCGAAGGCGCCCTGATCAAGTCACGCTGGATATCTGACAGCTCTTCTCGATTCAACCAACGCCGCGACATCGCGGCGTTTTTCTTTGCGCAGCTCGGCACGGACATCAACCTAGCGACACTAGCTAGACCTTGACGCCGGCGGTCGGCCTGGGAGCACCTAGACAGCGTCGTATTGGCGGCCTCGGCGCCGATGCTCAACCTGGCGCTGGTGGGCAGCCTGCCGTTCCTGGTCAGCGCCTTGGCGGCCGTGGTCAGATCCCTAGCGGCGCTGGGCACTCCGTTGGCGCTTCTGGTCAGGGCGCCGACGGTGGCGATTTGAGAAATGGTTTTCACATTGGCGCTTAGCGAGCCATCGGCCACCAATGGTTAGCTCGGCGGCACTGGTCGCGCTCAGTGGCGCTGGTGGTAGCGCAGTTTGGCGCCAGTGGTCAGTTGATCTGCCGATCGCGGTCAATTGGATGGCGTTCTACAGTCATCACAACCGAGGCCGGTCAGCGCAGCGAAGTAGTCAGCGGATCTGTTCTGGCTCGCATCGGTGCATCGACCAAATTTGTCACTGATCACAGCGTCGTGCGGGGCGATCGAAATCGCGCCGTTACGGCAATGCACCTCGTGTTGCAGGTAGACGTACCGATTTAGGTTGCCGCTCTCGCCATCGCCGTCGTAATCGGAGTGTTGGCCGCGCTGATAGTTGTTGACGTAAACCATTTCGCCATGCGGAATCGACAGCGCAATACGCCATTGATGGCTGTCTGCACTCGCGTAAAGGTGGCTGCCGCTGTAAATCGACGGATCAGTTCGGATGTCGAGTGCCAGCCCGGTCTGATACGACGCCAACGGCGGCTGTGTGATCGAGCCACCAGGACGAGCACCGTCGTAGTGATAGCGCCACGCTTCACCCGACGATGGAGATCCATCGACCAGCGTCGCGTAGACCGTGCAGCCATTCGGCGCTGTGGGCGGCGGCGGCGCAGGCGGTGGCTCAACGAACGGCAAGGGCGGCGGCGGTGATGCCTCAGTGCTGTCACGGCCGACCGTGCTGATCGGCGTGGCGATGCACGCACGATTAGGAACGCAATTATTTGCACCTGCTGTGTGTCCATACATCAGCAGGACGAAGAGCAGGAACAGCTGCCCTAAAACCGCCACGATGATTCGCGCCACCATCGCCATCTCCCCCCATCAATCAGTGAGGTTTCAGGCTAGGTCGGAATCTGTACCAACCCTAGAACTTTCGATCCGAACAATTGTTGCGCTTTCGATGCGCATTCACTCTATAAACATCGAATGGAAGTGCATCGTGGGATTGGATTTTTCATCCGGGTTTTGGCGCCTCGATGCCACGAGCTAAATCAGCACTGCGCATCCGCCATCGTTTAGGTGATGCGCCGCTTGCTCCGTAGCGCAGCGAGGAAAAGCAATAGAAGGAGCTGCGAAAGCGACACCGAACCGCCACCACTGCCAGAGGAATCGTTTTGTTCCGTAGGTGTGTTCGGCGGAGTTGTTGGCGGTTCAGGCTCGGGCTCCGGCGCGCGAATTACGGCGTCATAGCCAATCGCAGTTGCAGCACCATCGACAGATAGCGTTGCCATCATCGAAGCGCTCATGCGTGACAGCAGTTGTGCCTGAGCTGTTTGCGTGCCCGCCACGCATCCTCCACGGCTAGTAACCGCAAATACGTCTCCGTTAGACGTTCGCCAGCCGCTTCCGCTGGCGCCACCCATCAGCTCGGAGTCAAGCTGCGATCGCACGCCGGACGCGTAACCGTCACTCATGCGGCCAGCTTCGATGATGGTGCCACGCGAAATCTGCTGGGCTCGCCCAGCAGAGTGATGGTGAATCGAGACATTCGCACCCACTACATCGCTCACCACCAGCGGCCTAGCATCCCATCCGCTATAGCGCACTCCCGCAGGAACCGCCGCCTGCAATTCGATCATCGCGATGTCGCCCCAAACTCCGATAAGCGAGGCGCGGGTATCCTGCCGAGGACTCGCGGCGACATACATGTCGTCGGACTGGGCCGCGCAATCACCTGTCGCCCGCCAGGCTACTGTTACCTGGCCGTCCCAAGCTCCTGCACTCGAAGCATCGACACAGTGAGCTGCCGTGAGCAGCAAAGGTCGCGTATCCATCGGCGACTGAGCCATCAGAGTAGCGCTGCATCGCGTGCCGGAGCCGTAGAAGTAAATACCCGCCGTGCTACGCACAGCGGGATCGTCGGTCGGCAGATCACAAATCGCGTAGCGTGGTGGCGGGCATGCCTGCGCCGAAGCTGCGCTGAGCAACACAGCAAACCCAATCCAAAGTGATTTCATGCCGCAGTCTCCGCAACGCGGGCAAGCGCATCCTCTCGACCGAGCTGATACATCGCAGATAAAAGCGCAGACAGATCACCGCAATCGCCGATCAGCACCCCTCCGTCTCCGGCAGGCACATAGACCTCACCATCCGCGTCGATATCCACATCCACGCCCAGCGCAGCAAGGAACAAAGCGGCACGCGCTGTAGCGCGCAAGGAAAGAGCCTCAACCAGGTTGGCTACCGACGCATCGAGAACAAGTGACTCGCAAATGGCGGCGTCAATCTCTTCGTCAGTGATTGCAACGGAATCAGGCATCAGGCTCTGCGCGTTCATATCGGCGCCCCAAGGCAGTGACTCATGCATCGTGCTTCTCCCTTTTCGTTGCAAGGCGCTGCCGCCATTCCCGTGCCGCCTTCCTACGCATCCCGTCAATCCTGGACTGACGCGCGCGCTCGTCAGCGACCTGCTGAACTCTGCCCTCAGAGATTCCACGCGAAAAAACTGCATGCAGCACCTCGACCAGGCTGCTGTATCCATACAGATACAACACCTGCCCGTCTCGCAGTGTGATGTGGTCGCCAACGCTGTCCCGAGATACCACGATGCCAGCATCGGTCAGCACTGCGCGAAGTAGAGGGTCAGCACTAGAGCGTTTCGCACGCGCGACATCGATGATTGCCCACATATCGTCTTCGTTTTCCCATTTGGCCACTTAGCGCGCCCCTCTATCCGCTATGTATTCGCGCGCCAGCTGCACTGCGCGCTCAGGGGAGCCGGTGTATTGCGATTCCCAGACAACCAGGATCCCGCAACGAACGACACCTACCCATACTCCCGGCGCTACTCGGCGGCTCTTTGCTTTGAGTTTTGGCATACATTCCTCACCGTTACTAGTCACAAGTATTGTTCGTTACTAGTAACGAATCAAGCGCCATTCATCGGATACTTGCTTGCGAATTAGCAATCCTGTTACTAGTCACATAAAATCCCGCGATGCCGCCTAGGAAGCCCAAGAAAGACGACAGCCAGCCCCGAGTAGCAGCGCTACGCGAGCGCATGCGGGACGCTGGGCTCGTCCAAGTGGCGGTGTGGTGCGCACCAGCGACCGCCGAGAAAATTAAACAGCTCGCTGCCATGGACCGGCGCGCTGTCGGCATCGGTCCATCCGATGACTAAGTAATGCGGGTGTGGGCCGGCAAGGCCCACGGAGACTGAAAGCGTCGCATTGCGACGCCCTCGCCAAGCAAGCCGTTAGAGTTCCCACGGCTCGCGCTCTGCCTCGGCTCGCGGCAGCGACGCGACAACCACAGCGATCTGCTCGCGGTGCTCAATCCACCATTTCGCACGCGTGCATCGCCGACAATGACGGTGGTCAGGGGCCAGACGGGCCAGTGCATCGCGTATTACGGTGGCCCAGCGTATTTGCGCCGGGGTGCCGCGCAGCGAAGGCAGAGCACGGGTATCGCATGCATCGGCCAGCGCCTGCAGTTCGGTGCGGCGAGCCGCGCGTCGCTCCCGAACATAAGTGTCGCCACGCTCCCGCCACATATCCCAGGCAATCGCTGTCCCGTCATGCAGCTCCCGAGCGAGCGCCAGAGCCGCTGCGCGCTGTATTTGGCCGCACTGGAAAGCACCGGCGACGCCCGAAACCACCCAATAAGCGACATCTAGCCCTCGCCGCCGATTGGCCGTGCACACCTCAAACAGACCAGGCTGATCCGGTATATGTATTTTCGAGTGCCGATCCTCGGACCATCCCACCCACTGGCGGGCGAAAACCCACTTAGAGCTGATCCGGCCAGTGATTCGCGCCAGCCGATAGCCGCGCAATGTCACGAAGCCGGTCACGTCGTCTCGCTGGACGCTCATGCGTTAACCTGCGCCGCCAGATACGCGCTCACATACTGGTCGCGCAGGGCGGCAACGATGGCCTGGGTGGTCATCCCGGCCACAATCATCCTCTCGAGAGCCGCCCCACCACCGCACGCTAGGAGCGCGTGATTGGCTCGGGCATGACTGCCGGTACTACGGCCACTACGTACCAGCTCTACCTGCGTGGCGAGCGCAGCGATGGCATCTGCTGCTGTCTCCACTGTTCGCGCAGTCTTTCGCGCCTCGGATGTCAGCCTGAGATCGGTATCGACTAGCGACCCTCGCTCACCGGCCACCCACTTAAGCAGCTCTCCCGCCCACTCGTCCTCTGTTCGCGTCGCGCCGCTCGAGATCTGTCGCCCCAAGTAACCATCCAGCACCCGGCGAGACAGGGGCCACGGATAGCGGCGCTCTTTGAGCAACGCCTGATCTGCAGCACTGGGCGTCCAGTCACTCGCCAACCGATACCGCTGCGCTCTCTTTTTTCTTTTTTGATAAAGCTTTTTCTTTTTTTCTTTTTTGGGTGCAATGGATGTCATTGCACCGTCAATTGCACTGGGGATGCAATTGGCATGAGCCGGGTACTCCGAGAGAGGTTGCCAGGTCCCCTCAGCCCAGTCGGCAGCAATCACGTACACGACCGTGCGGTAGGGCTGATCATCAGCTCGCCGGCAAAAACCGACGGCTGTCAGATGCTCTAGCGCATACACCACCGCGCGCCGCGAATAGCCGGATCGCCATTGGAGGCTTCGCAAACTCGCGAAAACGCGCCAGCCATCGCCAGCGAAGTGGAGCATCGCCTCAGCGACACGCACGGTGCTTTCGTATTTCGCGCCCAGCCGCTCCCGTAGCCCCTCCAGGTGATCCTGGGGGGCGTCGATTATGTGGGTCATGGGATTAGGCGGCCGACGAGCGCTCGGACCGAGCCAGCCAGGCATCGACCGTGGTCACACGCCACCGCAGTGGACGATTAGAGCAGGTGGGCGGCAGATCGCCGCGCTTTCTCCTCGCCCATATGCCTTGCACCGATGTGCCTAGCACTCGCGCAAACTCGGCGACGCCGATGGTCTCGACGACAGGAGAAGCAGACGAGGAAGGCAGATTAACTATCGCGCGCACAGAACCTCTTCGCGGCCTATCGGCCGCATCGATGTCCCGCCCTGTCGGCCACTCCAGTCCGCTACTTCCGCTGGCAGCTCCGCTTCCAACGATAGGACAGATACATCTCGGCTAATTGCGCCGGCACGGGGCTGCGGCTCTCCTGGTTAATGCCCCAGGGCTCATCGCCTCGCCGTGATCAGGTATCCACCCACCACACCGCCGGGGGTACGGGCGATGTGACGACCTTGCGATCAACGTCTACTCCTGCCTAGCAGCGTAGACGCGCACCGGCCGTAATGCAAGTGCATGAAATAAAAGGAAAACCATTCAATAAATCTTGAATGGAAAATCTGCACTATATCTGCACCGTCAGCGCCCATTGGCGCCCAGCAGCACCTATCAGCGCCTAGTCGATGAGCCTGATAAGTGATTGAAAGCATTGGAATAGGTGGCGCGCCCGGCAGGAGTCGAACCTGCGACCCACGGCTTAGAAGGCCGTTGCTCTATCCAACTGAGCTACGGGCGCGTTGCTTGGGTCGGCGGCAGCGAGCGAGTTCGGCGCAGGCAGGAAAACCGGAATCGCGATGAAATCCGGCCTTTCAGGAATTGGCGGAGAGAGCGGGATTCGAACCCGCGATACGGTTTGACCCGTATACACGCTTTCCAGGCGTGCTCCTTAAACCACTCGGACATCTCTCCGGAAGCGACATCGGTACAACAGGTCTTGCCGATAACCGGCGCGCATTATAGCGGCGACCGGTTGAGGCGGCTCTACTTTTTTTTGGCCGGTTTGGCGGGGGTTGCAACGGCTTCGGTGGCGGCGGCCGAGGTCAGCGTCGGCGGCTTGTCGAGGCAGACGCCATCGCCTTTCGCATCGGCGACTCCGTACGGCACGCCATCGGGCGTGCGTTTGGGTACGCGCAGGGCGGTTGGGGATTCGGGCAGTTTCAGGCCGCTCACCGCCTGCAGCGGAATGCGATCCTCGGCGTTGTCGTAGTCCTGCTTGCCCAGGCAATAGCTGTTGGAAGCACAGCCCGTCGCCAGTACGGCAAGGCCCAAGGCAGCGAACGACAAGCAAAACCTCATGAAAGCACTCCAGCGGCGCGAAGAGCCGTTTCGACACGCGAATAAGAAGATGATTCCAACGGCACGAGCGGCAGGCGGATGCCCTCGGGAATACGGCCCATGCGGTGCAGCGCCCACTTGACCGGGATCGGATTGGGTTCGATGAACAGGTCGCTGTGAAGCAGGGCGAGCTTCTCGTCGAGCTGAGCCGCCTTTGCCGCATCACCGGCCGCCGCCGCGACGCAAACTTCGTGCATGAGTTTCGGCGCCACGTTGGCGGTGACCGAAATATCGCCGTGGAAACCCAGCAGGATCGATTCGCGCGCGGTGGCATCGTCGCCCGAATACAGCGCGAAGCTCTCCGGCAGACCGAGCGCGAGCAGGTCGCGCACTCGGCCGAGGTCGCCCTTGGCTTCCTTGAGGCCGACGATGCCGGGCACCTGGGCCAGACGGCCGACCGTGGCCGGCAGCATGTCGACGCCGGTGCGGCCCGGTACGTTATAGAGGATCAGCGGCAGTTCGACGCTTTCGGCGATCCTACGGTAATGACGATACAGGCCTTCCTGCGGCGGCTTGTTGTAGTACGGCGTCACCAGCAGGGCGGCGTCGGCGCCGACCTTCCGGGCGGCTTCGGTCAGCTCGATCGCCTCGACCGTCGAGTTGGCACCGGTTCCGGCGATCACCGGAATGCGCTTGGCCACTTTGGCGATGACCCGGCGGACGACTTCGATGTGCTCTTCCACGTCGAGCGTGGCCGATTCGCCGGTGGTTCCCACGGCCACGATCGCGTCGGTCCCTTCGGCGATGTGCCATTCCACGAGGGCGTCCAGGCTGGCGTAGTCCACGCTGCCATCGGCGCTCATCGGTGTAATCAGTGCTACCAGGCTGCCCTTGATCATGGCGCTTTGAGGTGAATTGAAGAGTTGGATTCGAGGGGTACGGGCGGCGCGGCCGTCCGGAAGCGGGCGCGAGTATAGCGTGTGAGGGCGCTCCGACATCGTTTCGGCCTGTGCCGTTTGGGGGCGACCGGACACGGGAAATGCAGGTTCGACTTTTCGGGGATGCCTGCCTACACTCGCTCCATTCTCTTTGCCAGCGACACGATGTCCTCCCAAGACAGCCTGCTCTCCATATCCGTACTCGCTCGCGCCCGTCCGAACATTCCCCTAGAGCTGTTTCGCGCCATTCGCGAGCGCGGCTGCGAGGTGGAGGACTGTCGCATCGCTCCCATCGGCGATCGCCTCGCCGCCAACCTGGTGGTCTCCGGCAACTGGAGCGCGCTCGGAAGACTCGAAACCGCGCTGCCCGGCATCGCCCAGAAGCTCGATCTGCAGGTTCGGTACGAGCGTTGCGGCCCGCGAGAGCAGAACCCGGAATTCCGTCCCTACGCGGCCGACGTGATCGCCCCGCAGCAGCCCGATCTGCTCGTGCACCTGCTCGAGTTCTTCGGCAGCCAGGACGTCGAGGTCGCGGAGATTTCGACGCAGAAGTACGCCTCCAATTACACCGGTGCCGAGATGTGCAGCGTGCAGATGGTGCTGCACGTTCCGGTGAACCAGCATCCGCAGGCCTTGCGCGAATCGTTCATGGATCTCTGCGACGATCTCAATGCGGACGGCATGCTGGACCCGATCAAGACTTGACCTCCTGCGGTACGACGAGAGCCCAAACACCAGCCAATGAGCATCCAAGCCGGCGACTCCCTTCCCGACCTGAACCTGCCCGCCAACGGCGGCCGCACCATCAGCCTCAAGAAGGAGTACGCGGGCAACAAGCTCGTCGTCTACTTCTATCCGAAGGACAACACTCCGGGCTGCACGCTCGAAGGCCAGGACTTCGCGCGGCTTTATGCGGAATTCAAGAAGGCCGGGGCCGACGTCGTCGGCATCTCCAAGGACAGCGTCAAGTCGCACGACAACTTCTGCGCCAAGTTCGGCTTTCCGTTCGCGCTGATTTCGGATGCCGAGGAGAAAGCCTGCGACGCCTTCGGCGCCATCGTCGAGAAAAGCCTCTACGGCAGAAAATATATGGGCATCGACCGATGCACCTTCCTGTTCGATGCCAAGGGCAAGCTGGTGCAGCAATGGCGCAAGGTGAAAACCAAGGGCCACGCCGACGCGGTGCTCGAAGCGGTCAAAGCGCTCTGAAGCGGCAGCCATTGAAGATTCGATCTTTGAACAAGCTGGATTCTTGAAGAACCGGCCCTTCCTCGCAGCACCCTCTCTCACGACCGGCGACGGTCGTCCATGCGGTTCCAATCCAAACGGACACTCGTGAAGAAAAAAATCTTCGTACTCGATACCAACGTGCTCATGCACGATCCGAGCAGCCTGTTCCGCTTCGAGGAACATGACCTGTTCATTCCGATGGTGGTGCTCGAGGAACTCGACGGCCTCAAGAAAGGCACGTCGGACACCGCACGCACGGCGCGCCAGGTGAGCCGCCAGCTCGACGAGCTGGTCGCCAACAAGAACCACGCGCAAATCGAGAAAGGCCTGCCGATTCCGAGCGGCATTCGCAAGAACCCCGCGCTCGGCGGCGGCAAGGTCGGCGAGCCCGCGAGTGGTCGCCTGTTCTTCCAGACCACGCCGACCGAAACCAGCCTGCCCGGCATCCTGCCCGGCAACAAGCCGGACAACAGCATCCTGCTGACCGCGCTCGCGGTGCAGCAGAAGAATCCGGGACGCAAGGTCGCGCTGGTCAGCAAGGACATCAACCTGCGCCTGAAGGCCGCCATCGTCGGCGTGCACACCGAGGACTATCACAACGACCAGGTTCTCGAAGACCTCGACCTGCTGCCGGCGGGCTACACCGAGCTGACCGAAGATTTCTGGCAGACCCACGGCGACAAGATGGAAAGCTGGCAGGACGAGCGCGGTCGCGCCTGCTACAAGCTGCAGGGTCCCGGCGTGAAGGAGTGGTATTCGAACCAGTTCCTCTACATGGCGGACGGCGACGATCGCGGGCTCGAGCTGAGCGTGCAGTCGATCGACGACGACAAGGCCAAGCTGCGCGTGATCCGTGACTATCGCGTGGGCAAGACGCCGGTCTGGGGCATCCACGCCAAGAACCGCGAGCAGAATTTCGCGCTCAACCTGCTGCTCGATCCGGATATCGACTTCGTCACCATTCTCGGCACCGCCGGCACCGGCAAGACGCTGCTGACGCTCGCCGCGGGCCTCGCGCAGGTGCTCGACGAGCCGCGTTATCGCGAGATCATCATGACGCGCGTGACCGTGCCGCTCGGCGACGACATCGGTTTTCTGCCCGGCACCGAAGAAGAGAAGATGACGCCCTGGATGGGCGCGCTGATGGACAACCTCGAAGTGCTCACCCAGCAAGGCAGCGCGGGCGATTGGGAACGAGCGGCCACCAACGATCTGCTGTCCAAGCGCATCAAGATCCGCTCGCTGAACTTCATGCGCGGCCGCACCTTCCTGAATCGCTTCGTCATCATCGACGAGGCGCAGAACCTCACGTCCAAGCAGATGAAGACGCTGATCACGCGCTGCGGCCCGGGCAGCAAGATGATCTGCCTCGGCAACCTCACGCAGATCGATACGCCGTATCTGTCGGAGACGACGTCGGGCCTGACCTACGTGGTCGATCGCTTCCGCGGCTGGGCGCACGGCGGTCACGTCACCCTGGCCCGCGGCGAGCGCTCTCGCTTGGCCGCGCACGCTTCGGACGTCCTCTGAACGGCCCCGAAAATTCTCAGGAATTCGAAGAATGCTCGGCAAGATCGCCAAAGGCATGAAAGACGGAGCCATGGGCCTCGCGCTCAAAAGCTTCTTGAACGACAAGCTCGGCCGCTACGGCGAAATCGTCGAAGTGCAGATCGATACCGCCAATAGCCGAGTCCAGCTTACCGCTCTGCTAAAGGGTGAAAAGGACACCGTCACTGCAGCGATCGAACGCTACGAACTCGAGCGCAACGGCGACGATCGCTACATTCGCCTGAAGTCGTTCTCGAGTTCGCGCGAGTGGCTCACGGTGTTGCTCTACGATCGGCTCACCGACAAGCAGTTCAAGCTGCCGGCGGCGGTTTCGAGCTTCCTCTGAAGCAGGCGGGAAACGGCCCGGCTCAGCGAGTATCCGCAATAGCCCGGGGGCAGCGCTTTTCTCAGAGCGCGTCGATCGCCTGCTCCAGCCGGGCGACCGGCGTGACTTCGATGCCGAGCCTGGCGTTCTTGCGCGGCTTGTTCGCCTCCGGAACGATGGCGCGCTTGAAACCGTGCTTGGCGGCTTCGATGAGCCGTTCCTCGCCGGCCTGAACCGGGCGGATTTCGCCAGCCAGCCCCACTTCACCGAAGACGATGGTGGTGCCCGACACCGGCTGGCCACGGAAGCTCGACAGCGTCGCGAGCAGCAGCGGCAGATCCGCCGCCGGCTCCTGGATGCGCATGCCGCCGACCACGTTCGCGAACACGTCCTGATCGGACAGTGCGATGCCCGCGTGGCGATGCAGCACGGCCAGCAGCATGTTGAGCCGGTTGCCTTCGAAGCCGAGCGTCACGCGGCGCGGGCTGCCGATGTGGCTTGCATCGACCAGCGCCTGCACCTCGACGAGCAAAGGCCGGCTGCCCTGGCGCGTCACCGTGATCACCGAGCCCGAAACGGGTTGCTCGTGCCGTGACAGGAACAGCGCGGACGGATTGCTGACTTCCTTCAGGCCGCCGTCGGTCATCGCGAACACGCCGAGCTCGTTGACCGCGCCGAAGCGGTTCTTGACGGCGCGCACGATGCGATAGCGGCTGCCGGCGTCGTGCTCGAAGTACAGCACCGTGTCGACCATGTGCTCGAGCACGCGCGGACCGGCGATGGCTCCCTCCTTGGTCACGTGGCCGACGAGAATCACCGTGGTGTTGCTGGCCTTGGCGAAGCGCACGAGCCGGGCCGCGCACTCGCGAATCTGCGAGACCGAACCGGGCGCGGAATCCAGGGCCTCGGTGTAAAGCGTCTGGATCGAGTCGATGACGACGAAGCCCGGCCGATGCTGGGTGAGCTGGTCGAGAATCAGGTCGACGCTGGTCTCGGCGAGCACCGGCAGATCGAGCCTCGGCAAGCCGAGCCGGCTCGCACGCAGGCTGACCTGGGAGAGCGATTCCTCGCCCGAGACGTAAAGCGTGTCGAGCCGGCCTTCGACCGCGGCGAGCACCTGCAAGAGCAGCGTCGACTTGCCGATGCCCGGATCGCCGCCGATCAGGATCACCGCGCCCGGCACGATGCCGCCGCCCAGCACGCGGTCCATCTCCGAGAGTCCCGACGACACGCGCGGGGCGTCGTCGGCGCTGACCTCGTGCAGGCGCTCGATGCGCACTTGGCCGGCGATCGCGGCCCGGCGAGCGGGCGAGCTCGCCTCGGCGACGGTCTCGACGAGCGTGTTCCAGGCTCCGCATTCGGCGCACTGCCCGGCCCATTTGGTCGTCTGCGCCCCGCAGGACTGGCAGACGTATCGAACGTTGTTCTTCCTGCTTGCAAGCTTGGTCACGCTAACCCCTGATTTTGTTGGCCGATCGACAGCCCGCGTGGGTGATCTTCACGTATTCCGGCCCCGATGGATTTTTGTAGTATGGCGCGGTCCGGCGGCCGCCGACCTCGAGGCGCTTCGGCCGGCTGCCTCCGCCGCCGTTGACGACATCCCTTCTCCCCAGGACGAGAACCTCGAGTCGATGCCGCTGAACTACCAGCTCACGACCCATCTGGCCACCGAGGTCGGAAACGTCCGCACCAACAACGAGGATTCGCTCACCCAGGACGTCTCGCTCGGCCTGCTCGTACTCGCCGACGGCATGGGCGGCTACAACGCCGGCGAAGTCGCGAGCGCGATCACCACGGCCACCATCCTGCAGGTCATGCGCGCCCAGCTGCCCAAAATCGGTTCGGGCGAGCGCGATCCGGCCACCGGATACCGGCGCGAATCGGCCCTGCTCAAGAGCGCGGTCGAAACCGCGCACCAGGCCGTGCTCTCGCGCGCCTCGATCGACCCGAGCTGCACGGGCATGGGCACCACAGTGGTCGCGCTGCTGATCCATCGCGGGCTCGTGACGATCGCGCACGTCGGCGACTCGCGCGCCTATCGCTACCGCGCCGGTAAGCTTGCGCAGATCACGCGCGACCATTCGCTGCTCGAAGAGCTCATCGCAAGCGGCCAGTATTCGCGCGAAGACGCGTCCCGGTTCGTACGCAAGAACATCGTCACGCGGGCGCTCGGCGTGGACGCCGAGATCAACATCGACATCATCGAAGAGCCCGCGCAGATCGGCGATCTGTACCTGCTCTGCTCGGATGGGCTCACCGACATGACGAGCGACGAGCAGATTCAGCAGATCATGGAGATTCGCGGCTTCAAGCTCGACCTGCTGGCGCGCGCGCTCGTGAACCTGGCGTTGCAGGGCGGCGGCAAGGACAATATCTCGGTCGCCCTCGCCCGCCTCGAACCGGGCCCGCCGTCGAATCGCCCGTTGCTGCAGAAGCTCAAGGACTGGTTCTAGCCGCCGCCCCGGCGCTCAGGCCGCCGGATCGACGTACTCGAACTGCACCCGGTTGGTCAGGCCGCAGAACAACTCGTAGGCCAGGGTGCCCGCATGTTCGGCGACGATTTCGGCCGGAGCATGCTCACCCCAGAGCACCACTTCATCGCCGATCCGGGCCTGCGGAGCCGCGCGCAGATCGAGCGTGATCATGTCCATCGAAACGCGCCCCGCGATCGTCGCCGGACGGCCGGCCACCTGCACAGGCGCTCCGCTCGCGAGGCTGCGAGGAATGCCATCCGCATAGCCGACCGCGGCCACGCCGATCTTCATCGTCTCCGGGCAGCGATACGACGCGCCGTAGCCGATCGCGCTGCCGGCCGGATACTCGCGGATCGCGATCAGCCGGCTCGTCAGCGTCAGTGCCGGCCGCAGGCCGAGAGCGCGCCCGGTCTTGCCGGGCAGCGGACTCGCGCCGTAGAGCATGAGCCCGGGGCGCACCCAGTCGCGGCGGGCCTGCTGCCAGGCCAGCAGGCCCGCCGAATTGGCGATCGAACGCGCACCGGCAATACCCGCGAGCGTGATGTCGAAAGCCTCGATCTGCTCGACCGTCGCGGACACCTCGGGCTCGTCGGCACGCGCCAGATGCGTCATCCAACCGCAGAAACGCCAGCTGCGATTGCGTTGCAGCACCTGCCGCAGTTTCGGCACCGCCGACAACGGAAACCCGAGCCGGTGCATGCCGCTGTCGAGCTTGAACCAGACCTGCAGCGTCGCGCCCTGCGGCATGCGCTCGAGCAGCTCGATCTGCCAGAAATCGTTGACGACGATCTGCAGGCCTTCGTAGGCGGCAAGTGTGGCTTCCTCGGCGCTCAGGATGCCTTCGAGCAGCGCGATCGGCGCGCGGATGTGCGCCTCGCGCAACTGCTGGGCCTCCTGCATGCAGGCGACCGCGAGCGCATCGATGCCGGCGGCTTCGAGCGTGCGCGCGACCGGCACCGCGCCGTGACCGTACGCATCGGCCTTCACCGCGCCCATGACACACGAGTTCGGGGCGTAGCGGCGAACCTGCGCGAGGTTGTGGCGGATGGCAGCCAGATTCACCGTCGCCACGGCGCGCTGGTTCATTCCTCGTAGTCCGCCACCGCGAACGGCTGCCGCGGATTTTCGAAGCGCGTGTACTGGCCGTGGAATTCGAGCGGAACCGTGCCGAGCGGGCCGTTACGCTGCTTGGCGATGATGACTTCGGCCTGGGTGTCGTCGCTGGTCTTGTTGTAGACCCAGTCGCGATAGATGAACACCACCAGGTCGGCGTCCTGCTCGATACCGCCCGATTCACGCAGGTCGGCCATGCGCGGGCGCTTGTTGTCGCGCTGCTCGACGCCGCGGTTGAGCTGCGAGAGCGCGATGATCGGCAGCTTGAGCTCCTTGGCCAGCGCCTTGAGGCTGCGCGAAATTTCCGAAATTTCGCCGGTGCGGTTGTCCTTGGTGCCCGGCACCTGCATGAGCTGGATGTAGTCCACCACGATGAGCTTGAGGTTCGTGCGCATCGCCAGGCGCCGCGCGCGCGCGCGCAGGTCGTTCGGCGACAGCGCGCCGGTCTCGTCGATGAACATCGGCGCTTCGCGCAGCCGGTTGATGGTCCAGGTGAGCTGGTCCATCTCCTGGTCGGATAGTTCGCCCGAACGCAGTTTCTGCATCGGAATGCCGCCGCGCGAGGAAATCACGCGGTAGCCGATCTGCTCGGCCGACATTTCCATGCTGAAGATCGCCACGCCCTCCTTGCGCTCGAAGGCGACGTACTCGGCGATGTTCACGGCCAGCGTGGTCTTGCCCATCGACGGACGTGCCGCGAGGATCATGAGATCGCCCTCGCCCAGGCCGCTGGTCTTGTTGTCGAACTCGACGAAGCCGGTCGGCAGGCCCGCGGTGCCCTGCGGATTGTCGCGCACCGACGAAATGCGTTCGAACACGCCCGCCATGATCGCCGGCATGTCGAAGTAGCTGCTCTGAGCACGAGTGCCGCGCTCGCGGATCTTGAAGACCTTCTGCTCGGCGATGTCGATGAGCTCCTGCGGCTGGCGCCCTTCGGCGCGAAAGCCCAGGTCGCTGATGTCCTGGCCGGCCGCGATCAGGCTGCGCAGTACCGAACGCTCGCGCACGATGTCCGCGTAGGCCACGATGTTCGCCGCGCTCGGCGTATCGGCCGCGAGCGTGCCGAGATACGACAGGCCACCGGCCTCCTCGAGCTTCTCCTGCGTGCGCAGATGCTCGGCCAGCGTCACGAAGTCGCAGGGTTTGCCGAAGCCGATCAGATCGCAGATCGCCTTGTAGATCAGCTGGTGATCGACACGGTAGAAATCGGCCTCGCTGAGCCGATCGGCGAGCTCGTTCCAGGCGCGGTTGTCCAGCAGCAGGCCGCCGAGTACGGACTGCTCAGCCTCGATGGAATACGGGGGCTGCTTGGGATCGGGCATCGCGATTGTGTACCAGAACAAATAAAAACGGCCCGCTGAGCGGGCCGTTTAGTCTACTAGTCGTTGGCCAGAAAAAGCCGATCAGGCCTTTTCTTCCTCGACCACGACCGTCAGGCTGGTTTCGACTTCGCTGTGCAGGCGCACGGCGATGTCGTAGCTGCCGGTCTGGCGGATCGGGCCGTCGACCAGATCCAGCTCGCTCTTCTCGACGGACAAGTCGAGCAGTTCGGCGGCGCGCACGATTTCGGCCGGACCGACCGAGCCGTAGAGCTTGCCTTCGTCCGACGCCAGTGCCTTGACCTTGATGGTCTTGCCGGCGAGCTTTTCGGCGCGCAGCTTGGCGGCGTTGAGCGAATCCTGCGACTTCTTGACGAGTTCGGCCTTGCGCTCTTCGAATACCTTGCGGTTGCCTTCGGTCGCCGACAGCGCGATGCCCTTCGGCAGCAGGAAGTTGCGGCCGTAGCCCGGTGCAACCTTGACCACGTCGCCGAGGTCGCCGAGGTTCTTCACTTTCTCAAGCAGAATGACTTGCATGGTTGTCGTGGCCTCTTATTCGTGCTTATCGGTGTACGGCAGCAGGGCCAGGAAACGGGCCTGCTTGATCGCGACCGCGAGCTGGCGCTGATAGCGCGTGCGCGTGCCGGTGATGCGGGCCGGAACGATCTTGCCGTTCTCGCCGATGTAGCCCTTGAGCATCGCCAGATCCTTGTAGTCGATCGGCGCGGCCTTGTCCGAGCTGAATTTGCAGGACTTCTTGCGACGGAAGAAACGGCCGCCGGAGCCGCCACCGCCACCTTCTTTACGTTCGAAAGCCATTAGACGCTCTCCTCGGTGGCTTCGGCATCTTCGGTCGCGAGCGGGTTCACGGTGTCGTCGCGGCGGGACTTGTACTCGGGCTTCTTGTCTTCTTCCGGAGCCTTGAACAGCGGCGACTGCGCGGTTTCGGCGGCGTCCTTCTTGATGATCAGCTTGCGGATCACGGCGTCGTTGAACTTGAACGCGCTCTCGAGTTCGGCAAGAACCTTTTCCGAGCACTCGACGTTGAGCAGCACGTAGTGCGCCTTGTGCAGCTTGGCGATCGGGTAAGCCAGCTGACGGCGGCCCCAATCTTCGAGACGGTGGATCTGGCCACCATCGCCTTCCACCATCGCCTTGTAACGCTCCGTCATGGCCGGAACCTGATCGCTCTGGTCCGGATGCACCATGACTACGATTTCGTAGTGACGCATTCGTTTGTACTCCTGACTATGGATGTCGGCCGGAAACTGATGCACTTCCGGCCAGGACAGTCCCCCGCAGGATGCGGTGGGACAGCGCCTCGCAGCCGTGGGCGGCGACGAGGGGGCGCGAATCCTAACGGAAAGCCGCCGGAGCGGCAATGCTCAGCGCTTCTTGCCACTGCGCTGGCGGAAAGCCTCGTAGAGGCAGACAGCGGCGGCCACCGAGACGTTGAGGCTCTCGATCTTGCCGAGCATCGGAATCTTCACGAGTCGATCGCAGGTCTCGCGCGTGAGCCGGCGCATCCCCTCTCCTTCGGCGCCCATGACGAGCACGAGCGGGCCGGTGAGGTCGGCTTCGTAAAGCGTTTCGGTGGCTTCGCCGGCCAAGCCGGTGAGCCAATAGCCTCTTTCCTTGAGCTTATCCAGGGCGCGCGACAGGTTGGTCACCGCGATCACCGGCACGCGCTCAGCCGAGCCAGCTGCCGCCTTCAAGGCAACCGCCGTCAGGCTCGCGGCACGATCCTTCGGAATGATCACTGCCGTCGCGCCCACCGCTTCGGCCGTGCGCAGGCAGGCGCCGAGGTTGTGCGGATCCTGCACGCCGTCGAGCGCGAGGAACAACCGATCCGGTGAGGCAGGAGCGTCCAGCGCATCCTCGCCGGTGAATTCGCGCGCCGGAATCAAGGCGAGCACGCCTTGGTGACGAAGCTCGGGCGCCTTGATATCGAGATCGGAGCGCGAAACCGTGCGAACCGGTACCGAGTGCTCGCGAGCCAGCGCGATCAAGCGCCGGGCGCGATCGTCCTGACGGGTATCGGAAAGCAAGATTTCGTAGGGTTTGGTAGCGCCGTCTTCGAGCGCCGCCATCACGGCGTGGAAGCCGCCGATGTATTGGTCTGCCATAGGCGCGGCATTCTACGCGCAAAGAAAAAGGCGCTTAAGCGCCTTTTTCTTTGCCGCAGCAGCTCGGATCAGCTGCCGAGGTAGGGCGGCGGAGCCCAAGCCGACTGCTCGTTGCCCTCGACCACGGGCTTGATGACGATGTCGACGCGGCGGTTACGCGCCTCCTTGACGTTGTCGGCCGTGCGCACGATCAGTTCGCGTTCGCCACGGCCTTCTTCGCGCAGGCGCGTTCCGGGCACGCCCTGCGACGCCAGGAAAGTGCCAACCGCCGCGGCGCGGCGCTCGGACAGGCCCTGGTTGAAATCGGACGTGCCGCTGGTATCGGTGTGGCCGATGACGTGAATCACCGTCTTGTCGTAAGTCTTGAGGATCGCGGCAATGCGACCGTAGGCGTCCATCGCGTCCGGGCGCAGGGTCGCACTGCCGAGGTCGAAGCTCACGTCGCTGGCGATGGCGACCTTGAGCGAGCCGTCCGACAGCGTCGTCGTGCTCAGGTCACCGCGCTGGATCTCGGGCGCCATCTGCTGCTCGACTTCCTTGCGCTGCTTGTCCATGTAGTTGCCCACTGCGCCACCGGCGATTGCGCCGACGATGGCGCCGACGATCGGGGCGCCACGCGCATGGCTGACCTGATTGCCGAGTACGGCACCCGTCACCGCGCCGATACCCGCGCCGCGCTTGGCGTTGCGATTCGGATCTTCTGCGCAGGCGGCCAGACCGATGATGGCGGTCGCGACTACCGCTGTTTTGACCGCTGTTTTAAAGGTTGCCTTGCTGGGTTTCATCGTCCTTTCCGCCTCGACTTGGAGTTCTTGGGTTTGTGGCCCGGGCCTGACTTGGGCTCTTGCTGCGCGCGGGATTCTCTGGGCACGTCCTTAATTTTCAGTGAACGTCCATTGGCCGTCTTCACCGCGAGCAGCTCGAGATCGATCTTGCGCTCGTCGAGATTAACGCGAACCACTTTGACCCTCACCGAGTCGCCGAGGTTGTAGGTCTGCCCGCTGCGATCTCCGATGAGCCGGTGATGGCGTGCCTCGAACTGGTAATAATCGTTCTTGAGCTGGCTTACGTGCACGAGCCCTTCGACGTAGAGCCCGGAAAGCTCGATGAACAGGCCGAACGGCGCCACGCCGGACACCAGGCCATCGTGCTCCTCGCCGACGTGATGGCTCATGTATTCGCACTTGAGCCAGGTGGTGACCTCGCGCGTCGCCTCGTCGGCCCGGCGCTCGGTCATCGAGCAGTGCGCGCCGTGCTTTTCGATCGCATCGACCGAATACGCGAACTCCTTCGCCGGCTTCTTGTGGATCAGGTGCTTGAGCGCCCGGTGCAACAGCAAATCCGGATAGCGGCGGATCGGCGAGGTGAAGTGCGAGTAATGCGTCAGCGCGAGGCCGAAATGACCGAGGTTCTCGGCGCTGTAACGCGCCTGCATCAGCGAGCGCAACATCACCGTCTGGATCAGCGGCTGGTCGGGGCGATCCTTGGTGCGGCTCAGCATGGCCGCATAGTCTTGCGTCTCGGGCCGGTCGCTGCCGGCGAGCTTGAGCCCGCGCTCGGTCAGGAACTCGCGCAGCGCCTGCACCTTCACCGCATCGGGCTTTTCGTGGACGCGATACGGAGCCGCGATCTTCATCTTGGCGACGCGACGCGCCGACTCGACATTGGCCGCGACCATGCATTCTTCGATGAGCCGGTGCGCCCGGTTGCGCTTGATCGGTACCACGCGATCGATCTTGCGCTCACCGTCGAAGACGATGCGCGTTTCGGTGGTATCGAAATCGATCGCCCCGCGCTTCTCGCGTGCCGCGAGCAGCGCCTCAAAGACCTGATTGAGCACGAGCAGATGCGGCACCACGTGCGGCACGTTCTGCGCTTCCGGCCCCTTGGGGTCGTCGAGAATCGCGGCGACGTCTTCATAGATCAGGCGCGCTTGCGAGCGCATCACCGCTTCGTAGAACACCGACTTGGCGACTTCGCCGTCCGGCATCACGCGCATCTCGCAGACCATGCAGAGCCGGTCGACGTTCGGGTTCAGCGAGCACAGGCCGTTGCTGAGCTTCTCGGGCAGCATCGGAATCACCCGCTGCGGGAAATACACCGAGTTGCCGCGCGTGAGCGCTTCGACATCGAGCGGCGAATCGGGCGTGACGTAGGCTGCCACGTCGGCGATCGCCACCCACAGCGTCCAGCCACCGCCGCCGCCGAGCAGCCCCTTGCGCATCGGCTTGGCGTAGACGGCATCGTCGAAGTCGCGGGCGTCGGCGCCGTCGATCGTCACCAGCGGCAGGTCGCGCAGATCCTTGCGGCCGGCGATCTGCGAAGGCTGCACGGTGTCCGGAATGCGCGCGGCCTGCGCCTCCACTTCATGCGGAAAGACATACGGCAGGTTGTGCGCGCGAATCGCCGCCTCGATCTCCATGCCCGGAGCGAGATGGTCGCCGAGGATTTCGATGACCTTGCCGACCGGCAGGGTGCGATGCCCCGGCGGCGCGGTGATTTCAGCCACCACCATCTGCCCCTGCTTGGCCCCGCCGCGCGCCTCGGGCGGAATCAGCAGATCCTGCTGCACGCGCGGGTTGTCCGGAATCACGTAGCTGATGCCCTGGTCCACGTGCAGGCGGCCGACCACTTCGCGCGACCCGCGCTCGATCACTTCGACGAGCGTGCCTTCGGGCCGTCCCTTGAAGTCGGTGCCGGTGATGCGCACGAGCACGCGATCGCCATTCATGACCGAGCGCATCTGCCGCGGCGGCAGGAAGATGTCCGGACCGCCCTCGTCGCGAATCAGAAAGCCGAAACCGTCGCGATGCGCCTGGATCACGCCCGGAATCGCGTTCATCTGCGCGACCGGGCCGTAGGCGCCCTTGCGGTTCTGAACCAGCTGGCCATCGCGGATCATCGCCGCGAGACGCTTTTCGAAGGCACTCTGCTGGTTGAGCTTGGTGAGCTGGAACGTCCCGATCAGCTCGTCGACGTTGAGCGGACCATCGTGCGCCTTGAGTGTTTCGAGGATCAGGGCTCGCGACGGAACCGGGTCTTCGTAGCGTCCCTGCTCGGCATTGAAATTGGGATCCCGACTTTGCCAGTCGGTCGTATTGCTTCTGTTTTTTGGTTTCATTGACAAAGCATACGCTCATCGCCACAATTCGCGCCCTCGCAACGCCTCAGAGCGTCAGCGGGGCTTCAAGTGGGCCGAGATGGCGGAATTGGTAGACGCACTAGTTTCAGGTACTAGCGAGTAAAATCGTGGAGGTTCGAGTCCTCTTCTCGGCACCAAATAATAAGCCCTTGATTTTCAAGGGCTTTTTTATTGCCTAGTCCAGAACACAAGTCCAACCCTTGACACAGGAAAGGATTTATGTTCTCACACACCAGAAAAACTGACACAGGCACCTACCATTTTAGACAAGCCCTGTCAAAGCCTCAGCAATTGAGGTTAGGGAAAACAGAGCTTGTCCTATCATTATTGACAAAAAAGCCAGCAGAGGCCAAAAAAAGGGCTTCTCTGGCTTTTTTTATGCTCAGTGCTGGGAGTAATCCATTGGATGTTAAAAAAGTGCTGAAAAGCCTCCAAGAAGGCAACAGCAAGCAATTTGAAATTGGAGTTCTGCCAGATGGCAGACCTTTCATTAAAAAAGCTGATGGGAAAGAAGACAGACAGCTTGCACTAGATGAAATTGACAGGATTGGACCTGTTCACACACTGCAAGCAACTTCTCAATACCAAACAGTTCCCACTCAGTCAGGCTTGACACTTTCTCAGGCTGTTATCAACTACAAACAGCACAGATTGAGCAGAGGAAAAAACTCCAATCCTGAAACTGAAAAGGAAAGGATTAAAGCCCTCAACACATTTGAAAGCTGGCATAAGGATTATTGCAAGGAGATTTTTCCAAGCCTGAACCCTGATTTTTCACTAGCCAGCATTGACAGAACCCATATCACTGGGTTCAGGACAATGCTGGAAAGTTTGGACTATGCCCCAAAGACAATGGCAAAAATTGGCAGTTACATTCACCAATTTTTTGCTTATTGCCAAGACTCAGGCTTCTACCCCATCACACAGATTTTACCTACAACAAAACAGTTCAGCTTTACAGAAGAAGACAAGAAGAATGCTTCAAAAGCTGGCTTCCAAGCATTCACCTACAAGCAGATTGAAGCCATTTTTGAGCACATTGAACCAGAAACACCCCATCAGCACTTTTCAGCACTCCTAGCCCTGTTTACAGGAGCTAGGAGGCAAGAAATTGCAGGACTGACAACAGATGATTTCTTCAAGCTAGGTGAATATTGGGCTATTCATCTACCGGGAACAAAAACAGATAATGCAGACAGAACCATTCCCCTACACTCAAAATTGATTGAGTTAGGGCTATTGGATTATGTAGAAGACATCAAGAAGCTGGCTCTATCAAACAACAGGATTTTTCCATATCTTCCACTGATTAAAAACCAGTATGGAAAAAAGCTGACTGATGATTTTATGCCAGTGCTTGAACTGGCAAAAATCAAACTACCAGACAGCCAGCACAAATTTGGCTTGCACTCTTTTAGAGACACATTCAATCAGGAACTGATTGACAATGGCATTGAAGAACAAAAGAGATGTGAGCTACTGGGGCAGAAACATATTTCAGTCAACAAAGATCACTATGGCAAAGAATACAAGCTAAAAATCTTGGTGCCATTTGTTGAAGGTGTGAAATTTCCTGTTGATTTTAGTTACTTCAAGTATCAGGAAAAGCAACACAATGAATTTTTGCTGGATATGATGAGTAAGGGAAAGATTAAGAATTAAACCTAATATAATATATATAATACAATAGGAAAAACCAGAAAACCTAATAATATCAAGGCTTCTAAGGCTTTTCACTTGTCAGGAAATGACAAGAAACTTGCCAGCAGAAGACAATAAAACTTGTCTTTCAATGACAAAAGGCTTGTCAGTTCTTGACAAGCCTTTTTTATTTCATATATTGACTGTAAGTGATTGGAAAATATATGAATAATAATAATAATAGCTATGATGAGAGATATGTCAAGAAGTTGATTTCAGAAGATGGAGAAATCACAGAAAAAGAGGTTCTTGTAAAAGGCAGAACCTCACACAGATTTAAAGAAAAATACTTTTGCATGTTTCAGGGGGAATACATGAACAAACAGATAAGACTTAACAGCATAAAACAGGTTTTTGGTGGCAAGACACACTTGCTTTTCTATCTAATGAACCAGATTGATAGCCAGAATGAAGTAAGAAAAACAAGAAAGGAGATTTGCCAGGATTTGGATATCAATGAGCAAATGCTATCCAAGCAGTTGAAGCAGTTAAAAGATATTGAGATGGTTTCAATAGAAAACCACAGGATAAAATTTAACCCCTACTTCATCAGCAAAGGGCCAGTAAAAAATCACCCAAATTCATTCTAATTAAAGGAGAAATCACAATGATGACAATAACAGCAGAAGAAGTTGCCAAAATAGTAGAAGAAGAATTTAAAAAATACCTACACCAAACAATTGCTCATGAAATAGAGTTCAATTATTTGTGGTGGACAAACTACCCTGATGCAGAAAGAGAGAAAAATCCTTGGCCAGATTTCTTAATAAAAGAGATTGCAAGGAGAATAAAATCTACCAATGATATTAGGGGGTATCAGGTTTCTGTTCTTGATTTTTAATGAGAGGGGCTGTGTGCCCCTCTCAAACTCTCCCCACAACTGGGAAGAATGATAAAAGCCCCCTATGGGGCTTTATTTCTTTAATGAGGTGATGGAGCAGGCAATAAAAAACCCCAAGAGCATCACCAATTGGGGCTTTCTTGAAGATAGAAGATAACTTCTTTTCTTCCCAGTAATCTTACTGTACAAAATCAAAAAACAAAGTCAATACCCAGGCCATCACATAATTCAAAAATATAGGCCCATGTGGGCCAAATATTCTTCCCAGTTGTGGGGGATTTTAAAAGGGGGCACACAGCCCCCTTTTTACAAACTCACAGGAGGCAATCTTTTGCCATTTGGCAAAAACATCTTGCCACCAGTTCTTATATCTTCCAATTGTTCAGCAGTGGCATTTTTCAGCCACTTATAGTCATTTGCTAGCAATCCCAAGAGCAGTTCTTCATCAAGATTGAAAAGCCCCATTTTTTCAACCATTCCACCAACCTTGTAAGCTCTTTTATTTCTTTCCTTTCTTGTTTTTGCCATTTCCCTGTGAGCTTGTGTGTTTTTCTTCTGGAGTTCTCTTGCTTTTACTTGTGCTAGCTGATTAGTCAGCTTTTCTATTTGTTGTTGATAATTCATTTTTGTAAACCTCTGTTTTTACACATATTGACTCTGGATAAAATTTTGTCAAGCTGTATAAAAAGAGGCTTTGCTGAAATGTCCCAAGGAAAACCACAAGAGCGCACTTATGCAAACCAGGATAAAGCCCTGGTTTGCGTGCGTCAGGGTGTTCCCCCTGAACCTCCTAAAAACAACAGCAAAAGCCTTGGGGTTTCATTTCAATGGCTATATATCACTGTTCTGTAAAAACATTCAGCAGAAGTAAAGGACAAACAGCAGTTGCAGCAGCAGCTTATAGAACTGGCAAAAAATTAAAGTGTGAGTTCACTGGCAAAACACAGGACTACTCAAAGAGAAAAGGTGTTGTTTGCAGTGAGATAGTAAAACCTGATGATTGCCCAGACTGGGCAAATCACACTCAATCACTTTGGAACAATGCAGAGAAAGCAGAGAACAGAAAAAACAGCACTATTGCCAGAGAATTTGAAATCTCATTGCCCTATGAGCTAGATCAAAAACAAAGACTGGCACTGGCAAGAGATTTAACCAGCAAGCTGGTTAAAAGATTTGGCTTTGTGGCTGAATTCTCAATTCATAAGCCAGAAGATGAAACCAGCAAAAACCATCATTGCCACATTTTGGCAACAACAAGAAAAATTACTGGTGATGGATTTGGGGAAAAAACAAGAGAACTGGACACAGAAAAATCAGGTGCAGTTCTGGAAGTGAGGGAGATGGTTGCAAAGACTATTAACCAACACTTGGAAGAAGCAAAAATCAACCAGAAAGTAGATCACAGAAGTTTGCTTGATCAGCAAAAATCAGCCATACAGAAAAAAGACTGGAACAAAGCTGTTGAGCTTTGCAGAGAACCAACCAAGCACATAGGGAAAAAACCAGCAGAACAAGCAGAAAAAATTCAGTTCAATTCAGGAGTGCAAACAGCACACATCAGGTTCTTGCAGAAAATCATAGATAGCATTGAGTTGACAAAGACAGCACCAGTAATCCCAGAGAAAAAACAACAGCAGTTTGGCAAGGTGAAAAGCCAAAAACTGTTTTCCTATGCTCTGTCAATGCTTAAAAATGGTGGTAGAAAAGTGATACACAGTGACTGGTTTGGTGTTGAGAAAAGAGAACAAGCAGAAAAAGACTTCTGGAAAAATATTGAAGATAGGAGAGAAAAAGCAATCCAAGAAGACAAAGAAAAATTGTATGAGGAGTTTGAAGCCAACAGGCAAAAGAGTGAGCAAAAAATCACCTACACCCCATCATCAAAACCAGCATATGAGCCAGCACCAGAACCAAGGCAGGAACCAGAAGAACCAGCACCAAGGAGAAGGTTGAAGATGTGAAGGAGTCCAGAACACAAGTCCAGAAAATATTTTTCTGGAACCTGGCACAAACCAAATTTTTTACTTATAGTTCAATGGCTTGTGTTTTGGATAACGCCAGAGAAAAGGCTAAAAACATAGTCCTCTTCTCGGCACCAAATAAGTTGAACGCGCAGCGATGCAGCACGAAACCCGCGATGACTCGCGGGTTTTTGCTTTCTGACGCATGGGAACGCGGATCCCCGCTTGCGCAAAGCCAGCCTGTAGAGCCTCGGCAGGCGCAGGCGTAGACTCGGACCGCCGCCCTAAGGGGCGCCTCGGGGGGCTGCGATGAGCGTGTCGGAGCGATTTCGTTTCCGTTGGCTGGCCTCCTCGATACTCTCGACCGGCTTGGCCGCCTGCACCTCGCTGCCCACCGCGCCCTCCAGTGCCCCGAACGAGCGCGCATGGGTGCTGGCCGGCGCCGGTGAGCTACCAGCCGACGCGCAGCCGACGATCGATGCCGCCCGCTTGCTCGTCGTCAACGACGAGATGCGTGAGTTCGCCCGGCGAGTCACGGCCAACGCGGGCGGTCGCGCCGACCAGATCCGAGCGCTGAGCCACGCCCTGCTCGATGAAGACGGAATGGAACTGCGCTACGAGGCCGAGGCGACGCTGTCGGCCGCTGAAGCCTTCGCTCAACGGCGCGTCAATTGTCTTTCTTACACGCTGCTGGTCATCGCGTTGGCGCGCGACATCGGCATCGATGCGCGCTTCAACCACGTGCAGATTCCGCCGATCTGGGACCTGCGCGGCGACCAGGTGCTGCTGTACCAGCACATCAACGCGCGCATCGATGAAACGGTGCCGCGGGAAAACAATACCGGTAACGCTCATTCGCGCGCACTGATCCTCGACGTGGCGAGCGCCGAATACAGCCCCGCCTTTCCGCAACGCGTGATCACGGACGACGAGGCCTTGGCGCAGTTCTATAACAACATTGCAGGCGAATCCGCGAGCGCCGATCCGCGGCAGGCCCTGCGCGATCAACTCGAGGCGCTACGCCTGGCCCCGGGGCTGGGCTTTCTGTGGACCAACCTCGCACAGCGCTACCTGAGCCTGGGCAATCTCGGAGCGGCCGAGGTGGCGGCCCGTACTTCCTTGCAGTTGGACCCCACGGATCTGATGGCCTACGCTGCAGCGGCTCGCGTCTACCGGAGACTCGGCGACCAGCGCCGCGCGCAAGAGCTGCAACAGCAGGAACAGGCCCTGCTCGAGCGCAATCCCTACCATCACTACTGGCTTGCACAGCGGGCCTTCAAGCTCTCGCAGCTATCGGCGGCCAGCGAGGCCGCGCATCGCGCGATCGAGCTCAATCCGAACGACCACCGCTTCTATTTCCTGCAGGGCTTGATTCTTCGTCGGCTGGACAAGCCCCGGGAGGCGCAGCGCAGCCTCGATGCCGCCCTGAGGCTGAGCGCCGGCGATGCCGGACAGCAGGCCCGCTATCGCAGCAAGTTCGAACGCCTCATAAGCTCACAAGCAACAGCGGGTGGAAACGCCTTGCCGGGCTCGCGGTCGACCGAGCCCTAGCCGCCGGCAGCAACTCCCGAACGGGTCAGGCGCTGCTGCGCGCTGGCCTCATTCGAACGGATTGCGCAGCACGATGGTGTGCTCGCGGTCCGGGCCGGTGGAGATCAGGGCGATCTCGGTTTCGGTGACTTCGCGGACGCGCTCCAGGTAGCGACGCGCAGCCTCCGGCAGGTCTTCGTAGCGCGTGACGCCGTAGGTGCTGGTCATCCAGCCCGGCAGTTCTTCGTAGATCGGCTCGATCTTAGAAAAGCCCTCGGCACCGATCGGCGGCACTTCCACCGGTTTGCCGTCGAGCTGGTAGCCGACGCAGATGCGGATCACATCGAGCTCGTCTAGTACGTCTAGCTTGGTGACGCACAGGCCGGTGACGCTGTTGTTGAAGATCGAGCGGCGCGCAGCCACCGCGTCGAACCAGCCGCAACGGCGCGGACGCTTGGTCACGGTGCCGTATTCGGCGCCCTTGTCGCGAATGTGCTGGCCGATGTCGTTTTCCTGCTCGGTCGGGAACGGGCCCGAGCCGACGCGCGTCGCATAGGCCTTGACGATGCCGAGCACGTAGTCGAGGTTGCGCGGGCCGACGCCCGACCCCGTCGCCGCACCACCGGCCGTGGTGTTGCTCGAGGTCACGAACGGATAGGTGCCGTGATCGACGTCGAGCAGCGCGCCCTGCGCCCCTTCGAACAGCACGTTGTCGCCCTTGCGGAGATGCAGGCGCAGCAACTCGGTCACGTCGGCGACCATCGGCTTGATGATGTCGGCGTAGCCGAGCAGCTCGTCGAGCGTCTGCTGGAAGTCGACCGGCTCGAGCTTGAAGTAATTGACAAGCACGAAGTTGTGATACGCCAGCAGCTCGCCGAGCTTGGCAGCGAGCTGTTCGCGATGGAACAGGTCGCCGACGCGAATCGCACGCCGCGCCACCTTGTCTTCGTAGGCCGGTCCGATACCCTTGCCGGTGGTGCCGATCTTGGCTTCGCCACGAGCGAGTTCGCGCGCCTTGTCGAGCACCGCGTGCACCGGCAGAACCAGTGGCGTGGCCTCGGAGATCTTCAAACGGTCGCGCACCGAGGCGCCGGTAGCCTCCACCTTCTCGATTTCCTTGACGAGATCGGGCAACGACAGCACCACCCCATTGCCGATCAGGCAGGCGACATCGGGGCGCATGATGCCACTCGGAATCAGGTTCAGCGCGGTCTTGATGCCGTTGATGACGAGCGTGTGCCCGGCATTGTGGCCGCCCTGGAAACGGACCACGGCCTGTGCACGATCGGTGAGCAGGTCGACGACCTTGCCCTTGCCCTCATCACCCCATTGAGCGCCGATCACCACGACTGACTTACCCATGCTTTTGCTCCTGACGCTCGATGGGGTGGAACCCCGTTTGGTTGGATACCGCGTCGAGACACGGCATCGGCGCCCCGATTACGACGACTGATTTACCCATGACTTTTCTAGACGGTGGCGGCCCATGGATGCGGACCGCTGGAACGGTGACTGGTTACGCGGTTTCTAGGAGCCGAGCTTCAGCAGCTCGTTCATGTCGGCGGAGAAGCCGGTCGCCGGCAGTGGCCGGCCGAACTCGCTGCCGACGCCATCGTAGCGGCCGCCTCTGGCGATTTCGCGGCCCGACCCGGGCACGAAGGCCGCGAACACCAGGCCGGTGTGATAGCGCAGCCCGCGCAGCTCGGCGAGATCGACGTGAATGACCACTTCGGGGAAGCTGCGCTGCAATTCGTCGGCGACACGTTCGAGCGTCGACAGCGCCTCGACCACGCCCTCGCCAGCCGTGGCGAGGACTGCGCGCGCACGCTCGAGCACGCCGACGTCGCCATTGAGATCCATCAGCGCCGACAACGCTTCGGAAACGCCGTTGAGCCGGCTGTTGGCCGCGAACTCGGCCAGATCCGGATGCGATTTGCGTTGCAGAATCTCGAACAGCACCGCCTCGTCGTCGGCATCGAGCCCGAGCCTGGCCGAGAGCGCCCGATAGATGCCGACATGTCCCAGATCGAGGTGCACCGGTCCGACGCCGGCCAGCTCCAGAGTCTTGAGCATGAGGCTCAGCACCTCGAGGTCGGCCTCGAGTTCCGGCCGGCCGAACAGCTCGCAACCGACCTGGCGCGGGGAACGCGGACCGCCCTGGTTGTCCGGCGAGGTCCGCAACACGGTGCCGAGGTAGCACAGGCGCACGGTCTCGGCGTCGGAGTACCGGCGGGCGGCGATGCGCGCCGCCTGCGGGGTCATGTCCGCACGCAGGCCCAGCAGCCGGCCGCTGGCCGGATCGGTGAACTTGAAGGTCTGCTGCTCCAGGTCGCTGCCCGCGCCCGTCAGCAGGGCGTCGAGATGCTCGACCAGCGGCGGGAAGATCAGCTCGTAACCGCATTGGCGGTAATGGTCGAGCAGCTTGCGGCGCAGGTCTTCGAGCTGCCACGACGTCGGCGGCAGCGTTTCTTCCATGCCATCGGGCAGCATCCAGCGTTTGATGGCCATCTTCGCGAGGGGTCCTGGGGATAAGGGGTGCTTAGGGGGCGCTATTGTCCTAGGCGACGATGTCTTTCGCCACCTCGGAAGCTTGCGACGACCGGCTAGGGTCCTCGCGTTTACTTGGGAACGATGTCGGCACCGATGATCTGCAGCAGGATCAGCCCGGCCACCATGCTGATCAGGGCCAGCAGGCGCATCCATTTGTCTTCCAGACTCGCGAAATTGAGCAGAGACTGACGGAAACGGCGCGGCGACAGGAAGGGCATGATGCCCTCCAGAATCAGCAGCAGCGCCAGCGCCTGGACGATATCGATCCACATTGGGGTTCGGGCCGACGCGCGTTACGGTGCCGAACCCTTTCTGAAGTACTTGAACAGCTCGCTGTCCGGCTGCAGCACCATCACGTCCTGCTTCTTGCCGAAAGCCTCGCGATAGACCTCGAGCGAGCGGTAGAAGTTGTAGAATTCCTGGTCCTGCCCGTAGGCGGCCGCATAAATTTCGGATGCCTTGGCGTCGCCCTCGCCGCGCAGCTTTTCGGCATCGCGGTAGGCATTGGCGATGGTGATCTGCGCCTCGCGATCGGCTTCTGCCTTGATCTTCTCGGCCTCTTCGGCACCGCGCGCGCGCAGATCCGAGGCGGTGCGCGTGCGCTCGGCGCGCATGCGCTCGTAGACCGAATCGCTGACTTCCTTGGGTAGGTCGACGCGCTTCACGCGCACGTCGACCAACTCGATGCCCAGATCGCGCACGCGTTCAGACGCTCCTTTCTGCAGCGATTGCAGGATCTCGTCACGCTCGCCCGAGACCACCTGCTGCACCGTGCGAGAACCGAACTGGTCGCGCAGTCCACGGTTGATGATGCCCGACAGACGATCCATGGCGACGATGTCCTGACCGCCGGTCGCACGGTAGTAGGTCGTGGTGTCGGCGATGCGCCACTTCACGAAATAGTCGACCTCGACGTTCTTCTTCTCGACCGTCAGGAAGTTCTCGGTCTGGTTGTCGAGCGTCAGCACTCGGTTGTCGAGGCGCAGCACCGACTGCACCACCGGCAGCTTGAAGTGCAGGCCCGGCGAATAGTCGGTGCCCTGAATCTCGCCGAATTGGAACAGCACCACGCGCTCACGCTGGTCGACGATGAAGCAAGAACCCGAGATCAGGAAGACGGCCAGAACCGCGATCGCGAGCCAGAAAACTTGAGAGTTCTTCATTACTGGCGCCCCCGGTCACGCGTGCGGCCCGAATCCTGCGGGTTCGGCGCGGCGCGGTTGGCGCCGGAACCCGAGGAGTTCGAGAAATCGTACTCGTCGGCCTTGGGCGAATTCTTCAGTAACTGATCCAGCGGCAGATAGAACATCGGGTTTCCCTGCTTGACGTCGATGAGCACCTTGCTGCTCTGCGAGAGCACCTGGGTCATCGTGTCCAGATAGAGACGGTCGCGCGTCACCTTCGGTGCCTTGCGGTATTCGGCGACGAGCTGGGAGAAGCGCGAGGCATCGCCTTCGGCGCGCGCGACCACCTGGTCGCGGTAGGCCGAAGCCTCCTCGAGCTGGCGGGCCGCCGCACCGCGCGCACGCGGCAGACGATCGTTGGCGTAAGCCTCGGCCTCGTTCTTGACGCGCTGCTGATCCTCGCGGGCCTTGATCGCGTCGGCGAAGGCCGACTGCACGGCCTCCGGCGGCTGCGCCTGCTGCAAGTTCACTTCGGTCACGATCAGACCGCACTTGTACATGTCCAGGCGGTCCTGCAGCAGCTGCTTGGTGCGGTCGGCGACGGCCTGACGGCCTTCGGTGATGATGAAGTCCATCTCGCTACGGCCGACCGTTTCGCGCACGGCCGACTTGGTGGCCTGACGCAAGGTCATGTCCGGATCGGCGACCGAAAACAGATATTGCTCGGCCGAGGACACGCGGTACTGCACGGTCAGCTCAACGTCGACGATGTTCTCGTCCTTGGTCAGCATGGTCGCGCGGTCGTTGGCCTGGCGAACCTGGGTGACGTTGACGATCTCCACCTTTTCGGCCGGCCACGGCGCATGCCAGCCCCAACCCGGATCGGTAGTGCGCGCATAGGCACCGAAGCGCATGACCACACCGCGCTCCTGCTCATCGACCACGTAGAAGCCGGTGCTGAGCCAGAGCCCCGCGACGAGCGCGGCCACGAGACCGACCAGCGCTTTCGGCACACCGGAGGACGAGCCACCCGGAGTACGCGGGCCCTTGCCGCTGAGCCGGGCCTTGAGCCTGCGCAGCATTTCATCGAGATCGGGCGGACCATCGCCACGCTTGTTGCCGCCGGGCCCTTGATTCCAAGGGTCGCGATTCGGCCCAGGCTCATTCCAAGCCATTGCTGCTCCAGAGATGCCAATTCATTTGTGTGGGCGGATGCGGGACAGCCATGATCCGCCGGCGGACCGCGATTCTACCCGGTTGATGGATTCGCTTGCCGATTCGCCGGCCGAAAAGAACCGCTCAGCGAGCTGACGGACGAATCGACCTAGCGATTCGAGGACTCCCATTCTTCCAGCATGCGCGGTTCGGGCGGAGGCTCGAGGCCGGCCGCCACGCAAAGCCCGCGCAAGCGCTCATACGCCAGGCTCACGGTCAGATGAACGCTGCCGTCTTCCTCGATCTGCTCGCGACGGACCGCGCGCAGCTCGAATAACTGAGCACGCAGGCGAGCCGCATGCGGCGGCACGAGGATAAGGAACTCCGGCAATCCCGGCCGAATCCGCTCGACGATCGCGGCCTTGAGCAGATCGAGCCCCGCTCCGGTTTGCGCCGACACGTAGACCCGTACGGCCATACCGCTGTCGTCACGCTCGATGCGCGCGGTTTCGTCCTCGCGCAGATCGATCTTGTTGAAAACCTGCAGGCGCGGAACCTCGTCGGCCCCGATCTCGTGCAGCACCGCGTTGACCTGCTCGATGCGCGCCATTCGCTCCGGATCGGAAGCATCGGTGACGTGCAGCAGCAGGTCTGACTCGCGCGATTCTTCAAGTGTGGCGCGGAACGCGGCGATCAGGTCGTGCGGAAGATCACGGATGAAGCCGACCGTATCGGCCAGGACCGCGGGCTCGCCTTCGGGCAGATCGAGCCGGCGCACCGTGGTATCGAGCGTCGCGAAGAGCTTGCTCGAGGCATAGGTGTCGTCACCGGTCATCGCATTGAACAAGCTGGACTTGCCGGCGTTGGTGTAGCCGACCAGCGACACCGAAGGCACTTCGTTGCGTTTGCGCGAGTTGCGGTTCTGCGCGCGGCGAGCCCGCACCTCCTCGAGATGCCGACGCAGCGTGACGATCTTGTCGTCGATCAGGCGACGGTCGGTTTCAAGCTGGGTTTCGCCCGGGCCGCGCATGCCAATGCCGCCTTTCTGGCGCTCCAGATGCGTCCAGCCACGAACCAGCCGCGTGCGCAGATGGCGCAACTGGGCCAACTCCACCTGCAGCTTGCCCTCATGCGAACGAGCCCGGCGCGCGAAGATGTCGAGAATCAAGCCGGCCCGATCGAGCACGCGACAGCGCAGAATCTTCTCGAGATTCCGCTCCTGGCTCGGTGACAGGTCGTGATTGAAGATCGCGAGTTCGGCGCCGCCGGCCGCAACTGCGGCCGCCACTTCATCGGCCTTGCCGCTGCCGATATAGAGACCGGCGTCGGGCCGCTGACGCGAACCGCCGATGAGCAGCAGGACGTCCGCGCCCGCCGAACGGGCCAGGTCTTCGAATTCGCGCCGATCGCTCTCGTAATCGCTACTCGCGGCGCTCGCCACGCCGCGCACATCCAGATGGATTAGTACCGCCTTCTGTCCTGAAGGCGGTCGGTCAAACAGATTGCTGAGTGCCAATGAAGCTCACTTTATTTGTTGCCGACATCCTCGGCGGAGTCACCAGCTTCACTGGCGTCATACACGCGCACCGGGCGGGCCGGAACGATCGTGGAAATGGCGTGCTTGTACACCATCTGGCTGACGCTGTTCTTCAGCAACACGACGAAGGAGTCGAATGATTCGATCTGGCCCTGCAATTTGATGCCGTTCACCAGGTAGATCGAAACCGGAATGCGCTCTTTGCGAAGAGCGTTAAGAAACGGTTCTTGTAACGTATGACCTTTGGACATCTCTGCTTCCTTAGTTTTTTATACATCCCTTGCGGGTAAACCCCTGGCCGATGGCACACCCATAGGCTTGACAAAAGTCTATCACGCGGTCTTGGGCAATAAACAATTCAGGGAAGTCCAAAACTGGTCGAACAAACGGGGATCATCCGGGTCGAGCCGCTGTGCACCGGGTTCGTTCCTCAACCAGGTCAACTGGCGCTTGGCGAACTGCCGGGTGGCCGCGATTCCTCGTTCGACCGCTTCGGACAAACCGTATTGCCCTTCGAGGTGCAGCCAGAGCTGCCGGTATCCGACCGCGCGCAAAGAGGGGAGTTCCAGATGCAGATCGCCGCGATCTCGCAGGCGCTGCACTTCGGCCAGAAAGCCCTGCTCCATCATCAGATGGAATCGCTGCTCGATGCGCTGGTGCAGCCGCGCTCGATCGGGCGATTCGAGCACCACGCTTAAGTAGGGTTGCGCAAGAAGCACGCTCGATCGCGCGGCGAAATGCTCGCCCAGCGGCTTGCCGCTGATTTCGATCACTTCGAGCGCGCGCTGGATGCGCTGCTGATCGTTGGGGTGCAATCTCGCCGCTGTCACCGGATCGACTGCGGCGAGCCTGCCGTGCATCGCCGGCCAGCCTTCGCGTTCGGCCTGCTGCTCGAGCCGCTTGCGCACTTCGGCGTCGGCCGACGGCAGATCACTGAGCCCCTGCAGCAGCGCGCGGTAGTACAGCATGGTGCCGCCGACGAGCAGCGGCAGCCGCCCGCGGCCGCGGATCTCATCGATGAGCCGTAGCGCGTCGCTCGCGAAGCGAGCGGCCGAATAAGGCTCCAGCGGATCGAGAATGTCGACCAGATGATGCGGAATGCGAGCCAGCGTGTCGCGATCGGGCTTGGCGCTGCCGATGTCCATGCCGCGATACACCTGCGCGGAATCGACGCTGATGATTTCGCAATCGATGCGCTCGGCGATCGCGAGCGACAGCCCGGTCTTGCCCGAGGCGGTCGCGCCCATGATCAGCACGGCAGGCAGCATCGCCTCACTCACCGCATTTCGCGCAGGACGCGAATGCGCTCCTGCGTCGCCGGATGCGAGGCCAGGTACTGCATGAGCGCCTGCGCGTCGTCGGAACCCTCATCGGCCGGCTTGGACGCTTCTTGCTGCGGTTCTTGCGGCGCATCTTGCGGTGCTTCTTTGCCCGCCGAAGCACTCGGCTCATCCGACTTCTGTTCCGCCTTGCGGGCTCGCAGTCGCGCCTGCTGGGCCTGCAACTTCTCGAGCATTTCGGCCAGCCGCACCGGCGATATCGCATGCGCCTTCAGGCGCGCGGCGGCGTAGTGATCCGCATCGGCTTCGAGCTCGCGAGAGAACCGAGCCTGCATGAGTGCGGCCGGAGCCGCCGCGATCACCGAGCTGAAATCGCCGATCCACCAGGCCAGGACCGCAGCCACCGCCGTGCTCTGCACGAGCAGGCGCACGCTGTGACGATGCCGAACATGGCCGAGCTCGTGCGCGAGCACCGCGAGGATCTGTTCGTCGTTGTCGGCCAGTTCGACGAGTTCGTCGAGCAGCACCATGCGACCATCGGGCAGCGCGAGCGCGTTGGCTCCCAGTTCGGGCGATCGGCGGAATTCGATGACGGCCCTCACATCGCCATCGTCTCCGTCGTCGGCGAGCGCCTCGAACTGCTCGCGCAGCTCGCTCTGGCGCTGCACCGGCAGCTGACTGTCTTCGAGCAGATGCCGATCGAGCAGCTTGAGCGTCTGCTCCGACATCAGGCGAAGGGCCGACGCGGGCATGCGCTCGGCGACCTTGTCCGCCGCGAACGGCAAGCCCCAGCGATAGGCGGCGAACGCGAACGCCGCGATCAGCACGACGCTCAGGCCGGTCGTGAGCCAGCTGCGTTGCAGCAGATCGACGCGTCGCTCGCGATAGCCCGTTTCCGCAAGCCAGCGATCGAAGGCAGCGTGATCGCGCACTTCGAGATGCGCGCCATCGGCGAAGCTCAGCGTGCGCGGCGCAGTACCAAGGCGCTCGGAAATGCGCACTTGCGCGAGTGGAGCCTGGCGCTCGGCTTCGCCCGAGAAACGGACCTCTCCGGCCACCGTCGCCAGCGTGACGCGGTGGCGACGGGCGCTGCGACCGTCGAAATAATCGGCCTGCAAGCTCACAGCCCGATGTCGAAATCGAACATGTCGAGCGTTTCCTCACCGACCGCGCCGACTTCACCCTCGGCACTGGCGAGGAAGGCTTCGAGCGATCCGGCCGGATGCAGCACGAGGTTCTCGGCACGGTAGCGCGCCAGCCGCACGGCCGCCCACGGCATGTACAGCCCGAGCGTGATCAGCACGAGCAGCATGTTGGTGAGCATGATCCACATGAGCGGCAGCACGCGCAGCTGGCTTTCAAAGCGATGCTCACCGAGCCGCGTGCCATTCCAGACCAGGTTGGCGATACGCGCCGAGAAGTAGGCGCCGGTGATGGCGAACAGCAGCAGGTAGGCCGGAGCGACCAGCGTCAGAACGCCGTAAACCGCCTCGCTACCTCCTTCGCGAGCAACTAGCCCTCCAACGCCTGCGGCGATGGCCGCGACGATGCCGATGCCGAATGCAGCGCCCACCCAGATCAATCCGGTCATGGCATAGATCGCGTAGAAGCGCCCGGCCGTCGCGCCGAAAGAAAACGGCGTGAGTCCGAACCAGGCATTGCCATGCTGGAAGCGCTTGAGGCGCTGATGCAACAGCGGAATCACGAGTGCGTAAGCCACTGCGATGGTGCCCATGAGTCCTGCGAAAATCATCGCTTTTTGTGCGTCGACGGACTCTTCGGGGTCCGTTGGCATCTGGCCGTTGAATGCCCAGGCCGTCAGGCCCACGAACAACAGCGCGAAAAAGCCGTACGGCAGGAAAGTGGAGTAAGCCTGCGCATTGCCAGCCTTGAACGAGAACCGCAGACCTCTGTAGCTCGAATAGCGCAAACGGAAGCGGAACGAATTGCGCAGCAGCCACGGCAGCACCATGACCATCACAGCGAGCGCAATGAAAGTCGCCGCAAACGAAATCTTTCCCGATGCGTTGTAGGCGATCAGCAGCACGAAGGCGACCGCGCGGCCGGCCAGGATCGACAGCGGGCTGCCGTGATAATCGAAGCTCGACCCGGCGACTTCGGTGTGCCGGTAGAAATACTGCAACCGGCGCACCTTGGCCCAGGCCGAGTAGATGCCGAACGTCAGGATCGTCAGCAGCAGATTGACGATCCAGATGCGGAAGTACTCGCCGCCGCTGCCGGTGAAGCGAAACCGCTGCGGGCTTTCGTCGGGGACGGACGACGGCGCGTCGGACACGGGGCTCGGATCGTTTTCCATGGGACAGCAGGCTCGGGCGGGGAAGACCACCCTAGTCTATCGAGGCTTCAGCGCCCGCGAAGGAACAAACGATCGAGCTCCTGAGAACCGAGCTGCACCCAGGTGGGCCTTCCGTGGTTGCACTGGCTCGCGAACTCGGTGCGCTCCATGTCGCGCAGCAGCGCATTCATCTCGGGCAGCGTGAGCACGCGATGCGCCTTGATCGCGGCCTTGCAGGCCATGTCCGCCATCACACGTTCCTGGGCGTTGAGCACTTCTTCGACATGACCCTGCGCCTCGTCGTCGACCAGATCGCGCAGCAGCGCTTCGAGATCGCCGCTCGCGAGCAGCGGTGGCACCGCGCGCAAGGCCACCGACGTCGGGCTCACGCGATCCACCACCAGGCCGAAGCGGCTCAGGCCCTCGCGACGCTCTTCGATGCGATCGGCCTGGTCTTCCGGCATTTGCAGCACCACCGGCACCAGCAGCTGCTGAGACGGCAAGGCACCCTGCGCGAGCTGGACCTTGAGCTTTTCGTAGAGCACGCGCTCGTGCGCCGCATGCGCATCGACGATCACCAGCCCGTGCTCGTTCTGCGCGAGGATGAAGATGCCGTGCAGCTGCGCGAGCGCTTGACCGAGCGGCTGCTCGGGCGGTGGCGCCGGCGTGCGAAGCTCGGCTGCGATGGCCTGCACCGCCGTCTGCGGCTCGGTGCGGATTTGCGGCTCGGCGGATTTGATCAACGGCCAGCCCGTGGATTCGACCGAGCGCTCCTGCACTGCCCACGAAGCCGGCGCCGATCGAGGTTCGTAGGCCATCCGGGTCTGCGTCTGCAGCTCCGGACGCTGCGACACCGCAGACGCCGACGGCTCGGCCATCGCCACGCGATGATGCTGCTCCGGGTCGGGACGCACTTTGCGCAAGGCCTGGTGCACCGCACCGAACAGCAGATCGTGCACACGCGCCGAATCGCGGAATCGAACTTCGGTCTTCTGCGGATGCACGTTGACGTCGACGCCGCGTGGATCGATCTCGATGTTCAGCACGAAGGCCGGATAGCGCGTCGAATGCAGCACGTCGGCGAAGGCGCGGCGCAGCGCGCCGCCGAGCAGGCGATCACGCACCGCACGGCCGTTGACGTACAGATACTGCAGGTCCGGCAGCGGCCGCGAGAAGGTCGGCAGCGCCACCCAGCCCCAGAGCCGCGTGCCGAGCCGCGTTTCGTCGAGGAACAGGGCGTTGTCGGTGAATTCGTCCCCGCAGACTTCGCGCACACGATCTTCGAAGCCCGCTTCGCTCAGGCAAGGCCGCAGCTCGGCGACACGGCGACCGTTGTGCTTCCAGCTGAAGGCGACATCGAAGCGCGCGAGCGCGAGCCGGCGCAGCGCCAGATCGATATGGCGGAACTCGGTCGCCTCGGCCTTGAGGAACTTGCGGCGCGCCGGCGTGTTGAAGAACAGGTCGCGCACTTCGATGCAGGTGCCCTGCTGCTGAGCCGACGGCTGCGGCTCCCGGTTCGCGAGTACGCCCTCACCGGCGAGCATCCAGCCATGCTCCGCATCCGCCTGCCTGGATGCGAGGCTCAGGCGCGACACCGACAGCACGCTCGCGAGCGCTTCGCCGCGAAAGCCGAGGCTGCCGACCGCTTCGAGATCGTCGAGACTGCCGATCTTGCTCGTCGCGTGCCGCTCGAGCGCGAGGATCAGCTCGTCGCGCGCAATGCCATGGCCATCGTCGCGAATGCGCAGCAGGCCCAGGCCGCCCTGCTCCACGTCCACTTCGACGCGGCGGGCACCGGCATCGAGGCTGTTTTCGACGAGTTCTTTGACGACGGCGGCGGGACGTTCGATGACCTCGCCAGCCTTGATCTGGTTGACGAGCACATCGGACAGGACGCGGATCGAAACAGCGGGCATGGCCACGGCGGCACTTGGACGAAAAACAGGCCGCCAAGGATACGGGATGCGGCGCCGGCCGGCCGAGCAGCGGCCTGCCGGCTGCAGGCGCGGAGATTTTAGCGCAGCGCGGCCAGCTGTTCGCCGCCGAAACCGTCGGTGCTGGAGGTCTTCACCTTCTGCAGGCGCGGGGTTTCCTCGACGATCTGCTGCTGCGGGCGATAGCTCTTGAAATAGCCCTGGATGCCTTCGAGCAGCGAACGCGCGATCTTGTCGTGGTAGGCGCGATCGCGCAGCAGCTTCTCGTCCTGCTCGTTGGTGATGAAGGCGGTTTCGACGAGCACCGACGGAATGTCCGGCGACTTGAGCACCATGAAGCCGGCCTGCTGCACCTCGGCCTTCTGCAAGGTGTTGATGCCGCCGAGCGACTTGAGCAGGCGCGAGCCGACGTCGAAGCTCGCTTCCATCGACGACGCCTGCGACAGGTCGATCAGCACCGCGGCGAGCTCATTGTCGCGGCCACCGAGTTCGAGCCCGCCGACCAGATCGGCCGAGTTCTCCTTGTGCGCGAGCCAGCGCGCGTGTTCGCTGGTGGCGCCGCGATTCGACAGCACGTAGACCGCGCTGCCGCGCAGGCTGGTGTCCTTGTACGCATTGCAGTGCACCGACACGAACATGTCGGCCTGGGCCTGGCGTGCCTTGACGGTGCGCTCGCGCAGCCCGATGTAGTAGTCGCCGTCGCGTGTCAGCACGGCCTTCATGCCGGGCTGGGCATTGATCTGTGCTGCGAGCTTGCGCGCGATCGACAGGGCGACGTCCTTTTCCTGCAGGCCACGCTTGCTGATCGCACCGGGATCTTCGCCGCCGTGGCCGGCGTCGACCGCGATGACGATGGGTTTCTCGGCGAACTTGATGGTCGGCGCGACCTTGATCTTGGGCTCGGGTTTGGCCGGGGCCTGGGCTTCGACCCGGATCTCGGCTTTCGCCTCCGCCTTGGTGTCGGTCTTCGTGCCGGTCGTAGCTTCGACGAGCTCATCGAGCGTCGGCGTACGGCCGTAGAGATCGACGATCAGCCGATCACCGTACTGCTCCGTCGGCGCCATCGCGAAGCTCTTGGGGGTGACCGGCTCGGAAACGTCGAGCACCACGCGCAGGGCGCCGTCGCGAGGCCCCGAACGGACCGTCTTGACCACGCCCTTGCCGGTCGCCTTGTTGGCGATCTTGATGCCCGATTCGCCGATGCCGGCGATGTCGATGACGATGCGATCGGGGTTCGACAGCGTGAAAACCTTGTGGCTGGTGGCCCCGCTGAGGTCGAACACCACGCGAGTGCTTTCGGGCCCGTCCCAGACCCGCAGGTCGCGCAGGTCCGTCGCGCTCGCGCAGAACGAACACAGCCCCAGAAAACCCAAAATGAGAGCGCGCATGGCAGACCCCGCCTACAGATAGTGGCGAAGATAGCCTGAGTTTTTATTCAAAGCAAGACACTTATCTTTAAAAACCAGTCAGATGCACGACATTTCTCAGGTGGAGTCTCGCTGAATCGAAACCGCCAGCGCCTTGGCCCATTTTTTTGCGTTGTCGGGCAGCTTGAGGAGCAAGCTGCGACCTTCGGCTTCGGCCATCAAATGCAGCTCGAGATCGGCCGGCGGCAACGCGCCGGCGACTTTCTCGGGCCATTCGACGAGCCAGAGCGTGCTGTCGGGAGGGTAATCATCGAGCCCGAGCTGTTCGAGATCGGCCGCCTCGATGCGGTAGAAATCCATGTGCAGCAGCCGGCGACCGCCGACTTCGTAAGGCTCCATGAGCGTGTAGGTCGGGCTCTTGATCGCGCCGGTGACGCCCAGATGGCGCAACAGCGCCCGCGCGATCGTGGTCTTGCCGGCACCGAGCGTGCCGGTCAGGTAGATCACGCCGCCGTCCGCTTCGCGCAAAGCTTCCGCGAGCCGCTCTCCGAAGGCCTCGGAGGCCGCGGAATCAGTCAGGTGCAGTCGCAAATCCAATCGAGGTCCGGCCATCAGTTCGCTTCCGGTTTCGGATTGACGATCTGCCGCAGGCACTCGATCAGGTCGCTCGGCAGCAGGCCGCGCTCGCCCGCCTTGGCGGCGACGTCGCCCGCGAGCGCATGCACCATCACGCCGGTCTGCGCGGCGGGCTCGGGCGCCAGGCCCTGCGCGACGAAGGCCGCGATGATGCCGGTGAGCGCATCGCCCATGCCCCCGACGGCCATGCCCGGATTGCCATAGGGACATACGGCGAGCTGCTGCCCACAAACCAGCGTTCCGGCACCCTTGAGCACCACGGTGCCGCCGTAGCGATGCGCGACTTCGCGCACGGCGGCGACGCGATCGGCCTCGATTTCGGCGACCGTGCAGCCGAGCAGGCGCGCGGCTTCGCCCGGATGCGGCGTCAAAATCCATGGCGCGGCGCGGCGGTCACAGGATTGCGGATCGGCGGCGAGCAGGTTCAGCGCGTCGGCATCGACGACCAGCGGCTTGTCGCTGCGCAATGCGGCCCGCCAGAGCGCCCTGCCCCAATCGCCCTGGCCGAGGCCGGGACCGATCGCGACGACCTTGGTCTTGTCGATCCGGGCGACGAAGTCGTCGGCCGATTCGGTCGGACGGAACATCGCTTCGGGTTGCGCGGCCGCGAGCACGGCCGCATGCGCGCCGCGAGTGGCGACGGTCACCATGCCGGCCCCCGCGCGCAGCGCGGAACGCGTCGCCATCAGGATCGCGCCGGTGTAACCCTCGTCGCCGCCGGCCAGCGTCACGAACCCCGAACTGCCCTTGTGCGCCGTGCGCGCCCGCTTCGGCAGGCGGATCGCGAGCGAGGATTCGTCGAGCAGCGTGGCGGCCGGCTCGACGCCTTCGTCCTGCGGCACGCCGAGATCGCAGAACACCTTTTCGCCGCAAAGCTCCGGCCCGGCCCCGGTGTAGAGGCCAAGCTTGCGGCCGATGAAGCTCACGCTCAGATCGGCCTTGACGGCGGCCCCGAGCGGTTGCCCGGTGTCGGCCGACAGGCCGCTCGGAAGATCGATCGCGAGCACGAAGGCTTGGCCCGACAAAGCGCGAATTTCTTCGATGGCCTCGGCCGCGAGTCCGGATGGCGCGCGCGACAGACCGGTGCCGTAGATCGCATCGACGACGATGGTCGCCTCGCGCAGGCAGCCTCGCTCGTATACCTGCGTCGTGCCGACCGCGGACCAATCGCCGAGCGCCTGCGCGGCCTCGGTTCCGGCCTGCGGCTGGCCGAGCGACCAGACGCGCACCTCGACGCCATCGGCCTGCGCCAGGCGAGCGAGCACGTAACCGTCGCCGCCGTTGTTGCCTGGCCCGCAGACGACATCGATGCGCCGCGGATTGGGGCGCCGCCAGCGCAATTCGTCCCAGGCCGCGACCGCTGCACGGCACATGAGTGCATAGCCGGCGATCGGCAGCCCCTGGATCGCCCGGCGATCGAGCTCGCGCGTTTGCGCTGCCGAATACAATGGAAGATCGCGCACCAGCGTCACCTTGCTTGAGCCTTTCGTTCGTCGCCTCGTCTTCACCCATGATAGCCGCCGCCATTCCGACCGACTTCGTCGCCCGCATCCGGCAGTGGGCGCTCGAACTCGGCTTCGCCGATGCGGAGGTTGCGCATCTGCAACTCGACGAAGATCTGGCGCATCTGCAGCGCTGGGTCGCCGAGGGCCGCAACGGCGGCATGGCCTACATGGGTCGCGATCCGGAGCTGCGCGCCGATCCCTCGAAGCTGCGTCCCGGCACGCTCAGCGTGATCAGCCTGCGCATGGATTACAAACCGCCCGGCATCGATCCGCGCAGCGTGCTCGAAGACGGCGAGGCGGCGTACATCGCGCGCTATGCGCTGGGCCGCGACTATCACCGCACCCTGCGCGCGCGCCTGCTCAAGCTCGGACGCCGCATCGAAGCCGAAGTCGGACCGCACGGTTATCGCGTGTTGACCGACAGCGCGCCGGCCTTCGAGAAAGCGCTCGCGCGCAACGCGGGCCTCGGCTGGATCGGCAAGAACACCTTGGTGCTCAACGCCGAAGCCGGCTCGCTGTTTTTTCTCGGCGAGATCTATACCGATCTGCCGCTGCCGCTTTCCACGCGAGGCGATGCGGAAGACCGCTGCGGACGCTGCAGCGCCTGCCTCAAGATTTGCCCGACGCAGGCCTTCATCGGGCCTCGGCAACTCGATGCGCGCCGCTGCATTTCGTACCTGACGATTGAGCACCACGGCAGCATTCCCGAAGAACTGCGACCACTGATGGGCAATCGCATCTTCGGCTGCGACGATTGCCAGCTCGTGTGCCCGTGGAATCGCTACGCTCGCATCAGCGAGGAGCCCGATTTCGCTGCGCGCAATGGACTCGACGCGCCCAAGCTCATCGAGCTGTTCGCCTGGAGCGAACACGAGTGGCTGCAGAAGACCGAAGGCATGGCCTTGCGGCGCGCGGGCTATTCGCGCTGGAAGCGCAATCTCGCGATCGCGCTCGGCAATGCGCCGCGCAGCGAAGCCGCCGTCACTTCATTGCGAGCGCGCATCGACGACGAAGACGAAACCGTGCGCGAGCATGTGCGCTGGGCACTTGATCGCCAACTGCGCCATGCCGGGGCGAGCTAAGGCGCAGCGCTGCAGTGGACCTTGCGATCCGCGCCGAGCTGGCGCGCCTGCGCGCGCGTATCGTCGATCGCGGATTGCAGCGCCGCCGGCACGGATTCGATGCGATCGAGCGCCTCTAGCGCGGCGACTCCGCAACCACGTTCGAGCCGAACCTGTGCGAGATTGTTGAGCGCCGCCGCCTCGGGCTTGATCGCGATTGCCGCTTCAAGCGCCTGTTCGGCGCCTTCGAGATTCTTCTGCGCATAACGCACGTTCGCGAGGGCGGTCCAGGCCAGCGATTCCTGCGGCCAGCGCTGCGTTGCCGATGCGTAAGCCCGCTCGGCCTGCTCGATCTGCCCGGTCGATTCGAACGGCGCGGCCGCGGCGATCCAGTCCGCCGGCGTGACCGTCGCCGGTGGCGGCTGCGAGGGATCGGCGATCACCACGGCCCAGCGATCCGCGAGCTCCCAGGTTTGCAGAAAGCGCGCCGACGAAAGGCGCTGCCGCCGCTCTCGCCCCGACCGCAGGATCAGCTCGTTCTTCGGACCGTTCCAGCCGATCAGCACCGCGTAATGCCAAGCGGGCCTCGACTTGAGCCCGAGGTTCTGCAGCATCAGCACCGGCCGGCCCTCGGCAATGGTCTGCAGCAGCGTTTCAGTGGATGGCGCGAGCCGAACCGCCATGCGCGAGTTGCGCCGGCTCGCCGAAATCAACTCGGCCTGCAGGCTACCTTCTCGCCCCGGAATGTACACCTGATCGGCAAGTGATTCGGGCATGATCGAAACACCATCGGCGCCCAGTACGGTCGCAAGTGCTGCGGGACCGCACTGATGGATTTCCTGCGGAAAGAACGGCGTTTGCGTGAGCTCCATGACCGGCTGCGCAATCACCGGCTTGAGCTGCGCTTTTTGCAAGGATGGCAGTGCGCAAGCGTTCAGCGATGCGAACAGCAGCGCGCATGCCAATGAAAAGGCGGGCCGTAAGGCCCGCCGTCTTGCATTGCCGCTGATCAGTCCGAGAATCAGCGAGGGCACCAGGCGTCAGAAGCGCGAGAACACGTGCGTCACGCCGAGCAGCTCGAGCACGATCAGCACCACGAAGATCACACCAAGCACCACGATCACGTCGCCACCTGCTGGCTGTTCGCCGATCGTCTTTGACAGGTGCTGCAGTTCGGCGTCGCTAAGAGCCGCCACTCGCTGGTCGGCGAGATCGGAAGCCACGCCAAGCGCCTCGAGCTGCTGCTTGACGTCGGCACGAGCCAGAAAGCCCTGGACCTGCGCGACCTGTGCATCGCGCATCTGCTCGGACTGCACCGACACCATCTGCTCGGTCGTCACCATCGCTGCATGCGCCGGCATCCACGAGGTTACCGACAGCATGGCCGCTACCAGCAGGCCGCTCAGGAAAGTTTTCTGTTTACGCATGGAGGCTCCCTTGGAAAATATGGATCAAGCCAGCACGATGCTACCGTCGGAACCTGAACGGATTCGGATCGACTTGGCCCTTCAGTACGTCGAAGCCTTCTTGAGCAGCTCGGCTGTGGACGGATCGAGCTCGACCGGCTTCCCGTCCATCGCCTTCATCACGGTTTGCGCAAGCTTCTTGCCGAGCTCCACGCCCCATTGATCGAAAGCGTTGATGTCCCACAGGATCGATAGCACGAAGGTGCGATGCTCGTAGAGCGCCATCAAAGCGCCGAGGTGATACGGATCGATCTGCGGCATCAGCAACGTGCTGCTCGGACGATTCCCGGGGAACACGCGGTGCGGAACGGCAGCTTCGAGCGCCTCGCCTTCGAACTGCCCCCGCAATTCCTGGCGCACCTCGTCGGCTGTCTTGCCGCGCATGAGCGCCGCGCTCTGCGCGAGGCAGTTCGCGACCAGCATGCGCTGCTGCTCGGGCCACGGATGAGTCCCCAGTACCGGCAGGATGAAATCGACCGGATGCACTTCGCTACCCTGATGCAGCATCTGAAAAAAAGCATGTTGGCCGTTGGTTCCGACATCGCCCCAGAGGGCGGGTGTGCTGTGCGCCTGCAACGCGCTGCCGTCGCGGTGAACACTCTTGCCGTTCGATTCCATCTCGAGCTGCTGCAGCCAAGCGACGAAGCGTTCGAGCTTCTGTGCATAGGCGGCAACGACTTGCGTCGCGGCACCGAGGAAGTTGCGATTCCACACTGCGAGCAAAGCCATCATCACCGGCAAGTTGGACCGCAGCGGAGTGGTGCGAAAGTGTCGGTCCATCGCGTTCGCACCGTTGAGCCAGGCGCGAAACCGCTCTGGTCCGAGCGCGATCATGAGAGCGAGGCCGACCGCGGACCATACCGAGTAACGGCCGCCGACCCAATCCCAGAACTCGAAGGTGCAGTCGGCCGAAATGCCGAAGCGGCGTACCTCTTCCGCATGGGTGGAAACGGCGACGAAGTGATGCGCCACCGCGTTGTCACCGAGCGCCACCGTGAGCCAGCGCCTGGCCGCGTTCGCATTGGCCATCGTCTCGAGCGTCGTGAACGTTTTCGAGGTGACGATAAACAGGGTTTGCGCCGGCTCCAGCATCTTGAGCACCGCTTCGAGCTGGGCTCCGTCGACGTTGGCGACGTAATGGACATTGGGTCCGTCGGTGAAGTCGATCAGCGTCTCGTTGACCATGCGCGGCCCGAGATCGGAGCCGCCGATGCCGATATTGACGACGTCGGTGAAAGTTTCGCCGGTCGCACTGCGGTAGGTTCCCTGGCGTACCGACTCGGCGAAAGCCGCCATGCGATCGAGTACGCGGTGCACGTCGTCGGTCACGTTCTGCCCATCGACGACGAGGGCTTCCGAGCGTGGGGCACGCAGGGCCGTATGCAAAACCGCACGGTTCTCGGTGTGATTGATGTGTTCGCCGGCGAACATGCGCGCGATCCAGCCGGAGACGTCGCGCTCGTTCGCCAGAGCCAGCAGCGCATCGGCCACGGCCTGGTCGACCGGCTGCTTCGAGTAGTCGAAATACAGCCCGCAGGCTTCGATCACCAAGTCCTTCGCACGATTCGGGTCGGCTTCAAACAACGAAAGCAGCGAACGAGAACGGACGGTGTCGGCGATGAGAGCCAGCTGGGACCAAGCTGGACTGGAGCTGGGCGAGTTCATGGCGGCTATGAGAGCGCTTGGAGATCGAACCCAAGCTTAGCCGCCAATCAACCCCAGTGGTAATTGAAGCTGACGCTGATTCGCTCGGAAGCCGCGAGGTTCGCGGCCACTTCGTGACGCAGCCAGCTTTCGAACAGAATCAGCTGGCCGGCGGCCGCCGGATACTCGATATGGGAGCGATGCATGGGCTCGGCATCCGGCAAACGACCTGGCGCCGCCATCATGTGAGCGAGCCGCGGATCTTCGAACTTGAGCCCGGGCGCTCCTTTGGGAACCTTGAGGTAGTACGTCCCGCTGATGACCGACTGGGGATGCAGGTGAAACGAATGCGCCGTTCCGCGCGGCATCACGTTGAGCCAGCAATCGCTCATCGTCAGCGGGCTTCCGCGTAGATCCCAGCGCAGCTCGCGCGCGTAGCGCTGCATGTGACGATCGATTCGCCGACGCAGGTCGTCGAAGGTCGACGAAAACTGATGCAGACGATCGAGCGAACCATAGCTCGTGTAGCCACCCGGATAATTCTTGAGCGACCACTTCCGCCCTGCCTGATCGAATTCACGTAGCTGTGAAACCTCGCGCAGCAGCTCGCGATTCAAGGCCGAAATCCCGCTGGCGGCTGCCAGCGGGGCGCTGTAGATCAGGGTGGGAAACCAGGGTTGCACGGCCCGAGACACTCTCGGGCCGGCGGAAGCTCGCTTCAAGCCGCCTGGACCGGAATGGTGTTGGCGGTGCGAACGACACGGTTGGTTTCGTCGCAGTAAACCAGGCGCGGCTTGAAGGCACGGGCGGCGCCTTCTTCCATTTCGGAGTAAGCACAGATGATCACACGATCGCCGACGCGCGCCTTGTGAGCTGCGGCGCCATTGACCGAGATGATGCCGGAGCCGGCTTCGGCGCGAATGGCGTAGGTGGTGAAACGCTCGCCATTGTTGATGTTGTAAATCTGGATTTGTTCGAACTCGAGGATGCCGGCGAGATCGAGAAGACGCGAGTCGATGGCGCAGGAACCGTCGTAATCAAGCTCGGCGTGCGTGACACGCGCACGGTGGAGCTTGCACTTGAGCATGGTCAGTTGCATGGCTTGATCGTCCAACTGGCTAGCGATTCCGGGCGGCCCACCAAGACATGCACCCGGACATCAAGTTTTTGGCGAAGGCGGGCGGCCCAAAAAGACAGACACCCGTTCTGACATTAACCGTGGGTTCCCTGTACCACCTCTTCTGTACGAGAAGGAACTCTAGCGTGTCGGATGCGCGCGAGTTTAACCATCGCGACCCCGATCGGCAACCATTCGGTCATATCGACATGGCGGCAACGGAATGAAGCCAAAAACTGCTTAATCAGCAGGTACTTCCAAGTTATCGATGAGCCGGGTCCGGCCCAGGTGCGCGGCGACGAGCACCACCCAGCCGGTGCCATTCGGTTTGGCCGGGCCCAGGCTTTCGGGGTCGCGAACGACCAGATACTGCGTCCTGAAACCCTGGCGATCGAGCACCCCGCTGGCTTCACGCTCCAGCGCCCCGAAATCGCGCTCGCCCGAGCGCAGACGCTGGGCAACCGCACTGAGCGCGCGATAAAGACCGGGCGCGAGCTTTCGCTCGTCGCTGCTCAAGTACTGGTTGCGCGAAGACATCGCCAGGCCATCAGGCTCGCGCTGCGTGGGATTGGCGAGCACGGTGATCGGCATGTGCAGCTCGGCCGCCATGCGCCGCACGACGAGATACTGCTGATAATCCTTGCGGCCGAACACCGCGACATCGGGCTGCACCTGGTGAAACAGAATGCTCACGACGGTCGCGACGCCTTCGAAAAAGCCCGGCCGGAACTGCCCTTCCAGCACTTCGGAAATTCCCGGCACGCTGACTCGCGCGATGCCGTTGCGGCCGTGCGGATACATTTCGTCGACGCTCGGCGCGAACAGCAGATCGCAGCCGGCGGCTTCGAGCTTGATGCGATCGTCCGGCAGCGTACGCGGATAGCGATCGAAATCCTCGGTGGGTCCGAACTGCAGCGGATTCACGAACACGCTCGCCACGACGCGATCGGTTTCGCTGCGCGCACGCGCCACGAGTTCGAGGTGCCCCGCGTGCAGGTTGCCCATCGTCGGAACGAAACCCAGGCGTTCGCCGCTCTTGCGCCACTGCGCGATCTCGCGACGCAACTCGGCGACGGTGTGAACCGTCTTCATCCGAAGCAATGCTCCGGTGCCGGATAGGCGGCGCCCTTCACTTCATCGACGTAACTGCGGATCGCGCCCTGGATATCGACGCCGCCCTGCATGTAGTTTTTGACGAAGCGCGGTCGGCGGCCGAGGGTGACCAGCGGCGAGATGTTCAAGATGTCCTGCAGAACCAGAATCTGGCCGTCGACACTCGCGCCGGCGCCGATGCCGATCACCGGAACCGGACTGGCCTCGGTGATGCGACGTCCGAGTTCGGCCGGAATGCATTCGAGCAGCAGCAGGTCGGCGCCGGCTTCGGCGAGTACGTGTGCATCGTGAATCATCGCTTCGGCTGCGGCGTCGTCGCGACCCTGCACTTTGAACGCGCCCATCTTGTGCACGAACTGCGGCTGCAAACCCAGGTGAGCACACACCGGAACCCCGCGAACGGCCAGATACTCGACGATGCTCGCCTGCTCGCGTCCGCCTTCGAGCTTGACCATCTTGGCGCCGCCTTCCTGCATGAGTCGCATCGACGAATCGAGTGCTCGATCGAGCGTCGCATACGATAGAAACGGCAGATCCGCGACGAGAAACGCGCGCTTCAGATGTGGAGCGACGCAGCGCGAGTGATACACGATATCGCTCACCGTCACCGGCGTCGTCGTGTTGCCGCCATGCATGACCATGCCGAGTGAATCGCCGATCAAAATCATGTCGACGCCAGCGCGATCTTCGATCAGCGCGAAGCTGGCGTCGTAGCACGTCAGCGAGGCGATCTTCTCGTTGCGAGCCCGCATGGCGCGCAACTCGGCGATGTTGACGGGCTTGATCGGCTCCATGATGCGCACGCGGTAGTTTTGGCGCGGCGACTATATCAAAGACGCCCGCGGAGCCAATTCAAATCTTCAGTTCCAATCCGAGAGATCGGCGGTGTCGATCTCGAGTGCGGCCTGCGTGATGCTGCCGAGGCCTGGAATCACGAGATCCGGCGCGACTTCGGCCAAGGGTACGACGACAAAGTTTCGCTTGGCGATGCCCGGATGCGGCAGCTTGAGTTCCGGCGTATCGAGTTCGACGCCGTCGACGTGCAGCAAGTCGAGATCGATGCGTCGCGGCCCCCAGTGCTGGACACCGCGCACTCGTCCCGCCTGCAGTTCGATCGCGAGCAGCGACTGCATGAGTTCGCCAGGCTCGATGTCGATATCGGCGACGCAGACCGCGTTGCAGTAATCGGGCTGATCGGCCGGCCCCATCGGCGGAGTACGGTACAGCTTGGAACGCTGCAGCAGCTTCACGCCGTCCAGCCTCGAAATCGCCTTCAGGGCAGACAGCACCTGCCGCGCCGGATCGTCGAGATTACTGCCCAGCCCGATGTATGCCTTGGGCATGACCCGATCCGCCGTCTTTCGCGATGACGCTTGCGATCAGCCTGCGTCCGGCGCCATGTCGGCTCCGGACGTGGAGTCGGCGTGTTCGCCGTTCGAAGCGCCCGAGCGCCGATTGCGCCCGCCGCGGCGGCGACGCTTCTTGCGCTCCGGCATGGCGTTGCCGTCGCCTCCGATCTCGATCGCCTCTTCCGTCGGCACCGGCGGCAGATCACCGCCCTTCTGCGCCTCGGTCCACCAGTGCGCGAGTTCTTTGAGTGCCGCATCGCCGGAACTCTCGGCGCGTACGAGCAGGAAGTCATACGCGGCTCGAAACTTCGGATGCGTCATCAGGCGGCGAGCGCGATTCGACGTGGTCTGCTCGAAGCGCGGCTGCAAATCCCAGATGTCGCGCATCGGCAACGAGAAGCGCTTGGGTATCGCCACGCAGGCGATCGTGCGCGTAATGATTTCGTCACCGGCCTGCTGCATCGCGGGCACGGACTCGCAAGCCTGCTCGATCCGAATCTCTTTGGCGCGCGCTTCAACCGCAGGCCATAGCAAGGACGCGTACAAAAAGGCGGGGCTGACCGGCAGATCCTTGTCTATACGATCGGCTGTATTGCGCAGCGCGGCGTTGACGAACTTGAGCTTGTCCGGCTGCTTCAGCAGTCGGTCGAGCGCCGGGAACAACTGGCGGAACAAGCCGTAAACGCGCAAGCCGTACAGATTGTCTTCGGCTTCGCGAGAAAGCAGCAGCTTGAGCACCTCATCGAACAGACGAGCCGCCGGAATTTCCTTGAGCAACGGCGCGAGGCGAGCGATCGGTGCTGCAGTCGCTTCATCGATACGAAAACGCAGCTTGTTCGCGATGCGAATGGCTCGCAGCATCCGCACCGGATCTTCGCGATAACGTAGTTCGGGATCGCCGATCAGGCGGATCACGCCCTGCTTCATGTCCTCGATGCCACTCGTGAAGTCGACAATCGAAAAGTCGCGGATGTCGTAATACAGCGCGTTGATCGTGAAATCGCGCCGAAGCGCATCCTGCTCGAGCGTGCCGTACTCATTGTCCGACAGAATGCGCCCGGTTTCGTCGCGCTTGTGCAGATCGGTAATCGGGCCGCGGAACGTGGTCGTTTCCACAATCTCGTCGCCAAACCGCACGTGACAGATCACGAAGCGGCGCCCCACCAAGCGGCATGAACGGAACAGGGGCTTGACCTGCTCGGGATGAGCATTCGTTGCGACGTCGAAATCTTTGGGCTCGATGCCGGCGAGGAGGTCGCGCACGCCACCGCCCACCATATAGGCTTCGTAGCCGGCGTCCTTGAGTGTGTAGAGCGTCTTGAGAGTGCCGCTGGAAATCATCGAGCGGGACACCGGATGCTCGGCGCGGAGAATGCGTCTGGGCAAAGTCAAGCGAACAAAATCCGTTGCAGAAATACTAAGGGAGGCGCGTTGTATGGCGTCTAGGTATCCGTATAATACGCGACTCTCAGCTGTGCTCCTATCGTCTAGAGGCCTAGGACGGAGCCCTCTCAAGGCTTAAACCCGGGTTCGAATCCCGGTAGGAGCGCCACCTTGCTTCAAAGGGATGGCCAGCAGACACTCGATACAGTGTCTCCAGCTCAAAAGCGGTTGATGGTGCAGGCGTTCACTGCTGAGTGCGCTCGGGAAATGGACTCAAAGCAGTTCCAGCCCTATACCGAAAGCCATCGCGAGCCCCCCCAGAAATCCCGCGAGTCCCAGGCGAACATCTTCGCCCTCAGGGGAAACAATAAAGCGCATCAAGTTGCCTGTAAGCAATAACATCTGAAGTCTCATCTGGTCGGCGTTTTCTTGTATACGCACCGATCCGGGCCGGGGATGCAGCGAGCCCGCAAGCATCAGCGGCGAAGCGGACATCAAAACATCAAGCAGCGCGAGCTAGCTTGAATGCGAGAGCATTGAAGTTTTGCGGACGACATAGCCATGCTGCTCCGGCGGGGTACAGCATCCGTGGACGCGTTTCACAGAAATTGGGAATCCTGCCTCGGTTTTTCACCCCAGATCACAGAAGAGAGGACTAAAAAAGGAAAACCCCCGCCGGTTTCCCGGAGGGG
>QFCS01000518.1_pt1 | contig 57653 bp, 54 predicted proteins | sample 3576561 | NCBI WGS metagenome assembly QFCS01 | reverse complement strand
GGCGGGCTCAGCCCCCTCGGGGGGCAGCGACCCGCGCAGCGGTGGAGCGTGGGGGCGCGGAGCCAGCCGCCGGGCCGTCCCAAGGCGGGCTCAGCCCCCTCGGGGGGCAGCGACCCGCGCAGCGGTGGAGCGTGGGGGCGCAATCTTCCCCGGCTGCTTCACCACCGCGTAGCGCAGCAACGTGCGTTCGCGGGCCACCGCATGGTCCACGATCGGATGCGGGTAGTTCTCTCCCAACACCAGTCCCGCTGCGGCCAGCTCGATCTCATTGGCCTTCCAGGGGGCGTGGATGACCGCGTCCGGCAAGCCGGCGAGTTGCGGCAGGTACTTGCGGATGAACTTGCCGGCTGGATCGAACTTCTCGCTCTGCGTGACCGGGTTGAAGATGCGGAACCACGGCTGCGCATCGCAGCCGCTGGAGCTGGCCCACTGCCAGCCTCCGTTGTTCGCGGCGAGGTCGAAGTCGATCAGGTGGTCGGCGAAGTAGCGTTCGCCCCACTGCCAGTGCAGCCCCAGGTCTTTCACGAGAAAGCTGGCGACCACCATGCGCAACCGGTTGTGCATGTAGCCGGTCTGGTTGATCTGTGCCATCGCGGCGTCGACCAGCGGGTAGCCGGTGCGGCCTTCGCACCAGGCGGCGAACTGTTCCCTGGCGTGCTTGTTGTGTTCGAACCTGATGGCGTCGTATTCCGGCTTGAAGGCCTTGTCCACCACATGGGGAAAATTCGCCAGCACCTGGTGGTAGAAGTCGCGCCAGACCAGTTCCGAGAGCCAGGTGCTCGCGCCCTGCATGCCTTGCAGGTGCATCTGGTAGGCCACGGAGGCGATGCGCCGGATCGAGATCGTGCCGAAGCGCAGGTGCGCACTGAGGTAGCTCGGTCCCTTCACTGCGGGAAAGTTGCGGGCGTCCTCGTAGCGGTCGATGCGGTCGACGAAGTCCTCGAACAGCTGCTGCGCACCGCTGGCGCCCGTGGGCATGGCCAGCTGCGCGAGGTTGGTGGACTCGAAACCCAGGGACGGCAGCGAAGGAACAGGCGCCGCGTGCTCTGCGGGCACGGCCGCCAGCGTGGCCGCATAGCGTTCGACCGGATAGGCCTTGAGGTGGAAGGGCGTGAGCGCCTTGAGCCAGGCGTTCTTGTACGGCGTGAACACGCCAAAGGCGTGGCCCGCCTGCGTGAGCACTTCCCGCCGTTCGAAGATCACGTGGTCTTTGTGGCTGTGCAGCAGGATGCCGGCATGCGCCAGGTCGCCGAACACCCGGGCATCGCGCGCCAGTGCGGCGGGCTCGTCGTCGTGGTTGGCAAACACCGCCTGCACGCCCAGCCGTTGCGCGAGCTCCGGAATGGCCTGCGCGGCGGACCCATGCAACACGATGAGGCCCGCCCGCTCCACCCGGTGCCCGCGTCCCAGCTCGCGGAGCCGTTCATCCAGCTCCACCAGCGACTCGCGGATGAACTCGACCCTCCGGTCGGCACGCAGGCCGCGCTCGAGCAGGTCGTCGAGGATGTCGGTGTCGAACACGAACACGCACCACACCTGGCGGCAGACCTTGAGCGCGTGGTACAGCGCGGCGTTGTCGTCCGTGCGCAGGTCGCGGCGGAACCACATCAGACCTTTGTCGTAGTTGTTCATGGGCCAGAGCGGGTGTTGCCCCTGCCGGGGTGGCCGGCAGGGTAGGCGGCTTAAAATCGCGTCATGTCTGCTGATTTTGCCCCCATCAACCTGACCAATCATTTCCTGATTGCGATGCCCGGCCTCAGCGACGAGCTTTTTTCCCGCAGTGTGGTGTTCATGTGTGAACACAGCGAGCGCGGTGCGCTCGGTCTGGTGATCAACAAGCCCAGCGACATTCTTCTGCCCCGCCTGTTCGAGAAGGTCGACCTGCCCATGGGCCGAGACGACCTCGTCGGCCTGCCGGTGTTCCAGGGTGGCCCAGTGCAGACGGAGCGCGGCTTCGTGCTGCACGAGGCTGTGTCGGGCGAGGGCGAGTCGGTCTATGCATCCACGCTCTCGATTCCCGGTGGGCTTGAGATGACCACGTCCAAGGACGTGCTTGAGGCCATGGCCTCGGGTGCGGGCCCGCGCCGCGTGTTCGTGTCGCTGGGCTATGCCTCGTGGGGCCAGGGCCAGCTCGAATCCGAGATCACCGAGAACAGCTGGCTGACCGTGGAAGCCGACCCGAACCTGATCTTCGACGCGCCGGTGGCCGAGCGCTACGAGCGCGCCATGGGCCTGCTGGGCCTGCAGCCGTGGATGCTCTCGCCCGACGCAGGTCACGCATGACCGTGAACACGCCGGCGCCCACGACCCTTGAAGTCCCGGCGCATTGCCAGGTGTTCCTGGCGTTCGACTACGGCCTCAAGCGCACCGGCGTGGCCACCGGCAACCGGCTCACGCGCAGTGCCACACCGCAGCCCACCATCGCTGCCGAGGGCGACGCCCGATTCGCCCAGATCGCGCAGCGCCTGAAGGAGTGGCAGCCGGATGCCCTGGTGGTGGGTGTGCCGCGCCACCCCGATGGCGCGCCTCACGAGAACACCACCCGCGCGCTGAAGTTCGCGCGGCAGCTGCGCGGCCGGCACGGGTTGCCGGTCTTCGAAGTGGACGAGCGCTACAGCACCACCGAAGCCCACAGCCTGGGGGCGAAGGACGCCGATGCCGTATCGGCCTGCATCATCCTGGAACAATTCTTGAGGAGCCTGCCTTGATGTCTTCGTCTCCCCCATCGCCCGATGCCGAGGCGCTCTACACGGAGTTGGCCCGCGGGGTGAAACAGCTGCTGGCGGCTTCGCCAGCCCCCGTGATGCTGGCTGGCATCACCTCCGGCGGTGCGTGGCTGGCCGAACGGCTGCAGCGCGACCTGGGCCTGAGCGGTCGCGCGGGCGTGATCTCGTCGAGCATGCACCGCGACGATTTTGCGCAGCGTGGCCTGGCGTCCAGCGCACAGACCGTTCTGCCTTTCGACGTCGATGGCGCGCACGTGCTGCTGATCGACGACGTGCTCTACACGGGCCGCACGCTGCGCGCCGTGATCAATGAACTGTTCGACTACGGCCGCCCGGCCAGCGTGCGCCTGGCGGTGCTGGTGGACCGTGGTGGACGCGAACTGCCCATCGAGGCCAATGTCTGCGCCGCGCGTCTGGAGCTGCCTGCTGACCGCTCGCTCGAGCTCGCGTGCGATGACAGCGGCCGCCTGAGCTTTGTGCTAGAAACCAAGGAAGCCTGACCGTGCAACGCAGAAACCCCCAGCTCAACAAGAACGGCGAGCTCATCCACCTGCTCTCGACCGAGGGCCTGTCCCGCGAGATCCTCACGCAGATCCTCGACACCGCCGCCAACTTCGTGAGCGTGAGCAGCCGCGACGTGAAGAAGGTGCCGTTGCTGCGTGGCAAGAGCGTGTTCAACCTGTTCTTTGAAAACAGCACGCGCACCCGCACCACCTTCGAGATCGCGGCCACGCGCCTCAGCGCCGACGTGATCAACCTCGACATCGCGCGCAGCTCCACCGCCAAGGGCGAGTCGCTGCTGGACACCATTGCCAACCTCAGTGCGATGGCGGCCGACATCTTCGTCGTGCGGCACAGCGAATCGGGCGCACCCTACCTCATCTCGCAGCACGTGGCGCCGCATGTGCATGTGGTCAACGCCGGCGACGGGCGCCACGCACACCCGACGCAGGGCCTGCTCGACATGTACACGATCCGGCACTACAAGAAGGACTTCACCCAGCTCTCGGTGGCCATCGTGGGTGACGTGCTGCACTCGCGCGTGGCGCGCTCCGACATCCACGCCCTCACCACACTGGGCTGCCCCGACGTGCGCGTGGTCGGCCCGCGCACGCTGGTGCCGAGCGACCTCTCGCACATGGGTGTTCGCGTGTGCCACACGCTGGAAGAGGGCATCAAGGACTGCGACGTGGTGATCACGTTGCGGCTGCAGAACGAGCGCATGAGCGGCGCGCTGCTGCCCTCCAGCCAGGAGTACTTCAAGAGCTTCGGTCTGACGCCGGAGCGCCTGCGCTGGGCGAAGGACGACGCGATCGTGATGCACCCGGGCCCGATCAACCGGGGCGTGGAGATCGACTCGGCCGTGGTGGATGGTCCGCAGAGCGTGATCCTCCCGCAGGTCACGTATGGCATCGCGGTGCGCATGGCGGTCATGGGCATCGTCGCAGGGAACGAAGCATGAAGATCCTGATTCAGAACGGCCGGGTGATGGACCCCGCCAGTGGCCGCGACGAAATCGCAGACGTTGCGATCGCAGCGGGCCGCATCATCGCCATCGGCAATGTGGCGCCCGACTTCCACGCCAGCCGCACCATCGACGCCACCGGCTGCGTGGTGGCCCCCGGGCTGGTGGACCTGGCCGTGCGCCTGCGCGAGCCTGGTCAGGAGCATGCGGCCATGCTCGAGAGCGAGATGGCGGCGGCCGTGGCCGGTGGCGTGACCTCGCTGGTCTGTCCGCCCGATACCGACCCCGTGCTCGACGAACCTGGCCTGGTGGACATGCTCAAGTTCCGCGCCGAGAAGTTGCACCTGGCGCGCGTGTTTCCTCTGGGTGCGCTCACGCGGGGACTGCAGGGCGAGGTGCTGACCGAGATGGCCGAGCTGACCGAATCCGGCTGCATCGGTTTTGGCCAGGCCGAGGTGCCCATCGTCAACGTGCAGGTGCTGCAGCGCGCGCTGCAGTACGCCGCCACGTTCGGCTACACCGTGTGGCTGCGCCCGCAGGATTTCTGGCTCGGCAAAGGTGTGGCCGCCAGCGGCCCGCTGGCCACACGCCTGGGCCTGGCCGGCATTCCTGCCGCCGCCGAGACCATCGCGTTGCACACGCTGTTCGAGCTGATGCGCGGCCTCAAGAGCAGCGGCTCGAACGCGCGCGTGCACCTCTGCCGCATCAGCAGCGCGGCCGGCCTGGCGCTGGTGCGGCAGGCCAAGGAAGAAGGCCTGCCGCTCAGCTGTGATGTGAGCGTGCACAACCTGCATCTGACGGATGTGGACATCGGTTTCTACGACAGCCGCCTGCGATTGCAGCCACCGGTGCGCCAGCAACGCGATCGCGACGCGCTGCGCGCGGGCCTGGCCGACGGCACCATCGACGCGCTGGTGTCCGACCACAACCCGGTGGACAGCGACGCCAAGACGCTGCCCTTCGCCGAGGCCGAACCGGGCGCCACCGCCGTCGAGCTGCTGCTCGGCCTGGCCTGCACCTGGGCGCAGCAGGACGGCCTGGGTCTGATGCAGGCGCTGGCCGTGCTCACACATGGCCCGCAGGCGGTGCTGGGCGCGAGCCTGGGCACCTTGCAGGCCAGCGTGGGCAGCCTCGCGGTGGGCGGCGTGGCCGACCTCTGTATCTTCGATCCCGCTGCCAGCTGGACAGTGCAACCCGAAACGCTGCGCAGCCAGGGCAAGCACACACCCTTCGGCGGCCATGAACTGCCGGTGCGCGTGCGCGCCACGCTGGTGGGCGGACAGGTCGCTTATCAGCGGTCTGACAGCGAGCGGGCCGCGCACGCGTGAAAGCACTGCGCGCGCTCTGGCGTGTTCTGCGGGCCACCGCACACGTGGTGCGCGGGCTGTGGACCATTCGCACCGAGTTCGGTCGCCTCACACCGCCGCAGACCGAGCTGGTGGTGCGCGAGTGGACCCGCCGCATGCTGGTCATCATGGGGGTGGAGCTCGTGGTGGAGGGTGCGCCGCCCGAGCACGGGCCGCTGCTGCAGGTGGCGAACCACATGTCCTGGCTGGACATCCTCGTCATGAACGGGGCGCGGCCGAGTCGCTTTGTCTCCAAGGCCGATGCCGAGCGTTGGCCGCTGCTGGGCTCGCTCATCACGGGGGCGGGCACGCTCTACCTGGAGCGTGGCAACCGGCGCGCGGCGATGCGCATGGTGCACCACATGGCCGAGCGACTCGAACTCGGTGACATCCTCACCGTGTTCCCCGAAGGCACCACGGGCGATGGCAAGGCCCTGCTGCCGTTCCATGCCAACCTGCTGCAGGCCGCGATCGCAGCCCGCGCGCCGGTGCTGCCCATCGCACTGCGCTTCGTGCAGCGCGACACCGGTGCACCGCACCCGGCGCCCATCTTCGTCGGTGACACCACCTTGCTCGGTTCGATCTGGGCCACGCTCAGTGCCGATGGCCTGCGGGCCGTGGTGCGCTATGGCGAGCCGCAGCTCGCCGAGGGGCGCGACCGCCGCGAATGGGCCAACGACCTGCGCGCCGAGGTCGAACGGCTGCTGCGCCGCTAGGGGGTGCCCGACGGCGCGGGAGTTTCCGCCTTCTGCAACCGCCGGTACAGCATGCCGCGCGAGACGCCGAGCGCCCGCGCCGCCTTCGCAATGTTGCCGCCACAGGCGGCCAGTGTGGATTCGATCAGGCGCTGCTTGTGGTCGAGCAGGGTGGCGTGGGTGTCGGTCTCGTCCTGCGCGGCGGCGGGAGCCCCGGCCTCGCTGTCGACGGGATCCTTGGTCGCTGGCATTGGCTCGCTGGCGCACGGCGCGGGTTGCGACACCGCCACTGCATGCTTGAAATCTGCGCCATCGTTCGCGGTCAGCGTGCCCTGGATCCACACGCCCAGCCCATTGGGCAGGCGCAAGGTCTGCGCCTGCGGCTGGCGGGGCAGGGCGAGCAGGCGCTCCAGGGGCGTACCGAACACCTCGTCCACCAGGTGGCGGTGTTCCATGCGGCAACCGGTGAGCCGGCGGCCCACGCCGTTGAGCCAGAGCACGCGCCCACTGGTGTCGATGCCCGCCAGGGCTTCCATGGGGGTGCCCAACAGTGTGGGGCTGGCCTGGAAGTGCAGCACAAGGTGTTCGACGGACTGCAGCTGCAGCAGCCGGTTCTCGATGGTGGTGGCGTACATGCCCACCACGGCGGCGGCGTCGAAGTGAAAGCGACCGGCTTCGATGGACACGTCCAGCACGCCGGCCAGCTGCCCATGGATGTCGCGGATCGGCGCGGCAGCGCAATGCAGGGTCTGCAGGCACTGGAAAAAGTGCTCGGCGCCCGTGACGGTGCAGGCCTCACCGGTGCGAACCACGATGCCTGGTGCGTTGGTGCCCACCTGTCCCTCTGTGAGGTTCACGCCCACGCGCGAGGCGGTCTTGAGCAGGGGGTGCTGGCTGCTGGCGGGCAGCTGGGTCGCGTGGATGATCACGCCCTGCGCGTCGGTCAGCAGCACGCGGCAGTCGGTGCCGGCCAGTGCGGCCTCCATGTTGTTGAGCTCCAGGTTGCCCGCCTGCAGCAATTGCCGGTTGCGATTGAGACTGGCATGCGCCCGGCTGCGCGTGACCTGCTCGAAGCTCACCATGTCGGTGGGTTGCTGGTGCGCCTTGGCGCAGCGCAGCCAGGACTGGATCACCGCCTCGCCCACCAGGCCTGAAGGGCGGGCGCCCTCGTCGAAGAAGCGCTGGCGCGCCAGCGCGGTGCGCTGTTCGGCGGTCTGGAAAAAGAGCTGGCGCGGCGTGCCCGCCTGCCCGTTCGTGGTGTGGGGCATGTTCTTGTCCTGCTGAGCGTCTCCACGGTCAGTATCCGGCGCCTCGGCCGGGCGCGGCATGCGGGTAAGCCCTTGCCCGCCCGGCCACCGGTGTCGATGTGTTCCACGCCGGAACACATCGGGTTCAGGGAAATCCCGAGGGTGAAGCCGGTCAGCGGGAAGCAGAAGATTTCCGGGCCGGGTCGTGCATGACGCGCCCAGGTTCGCCCCACAACAGGCCTGCGCGCCGCAGGCAGCACAAGGAGACACGATGAAACCGACACCACTTGCTTTAGCCAGGTGCCGCGCGGCCGCCTGTCTGTTTACCGCACTGGCGTTCTGCGGTGCGGCTTTTGCGCAGACGCAGGCCCCCATCAAGGGTTCGCAGGAACACATCCGGGCCGCCGTCGGCAAGGTGAACGCCACGTTCATGAAGGCCAACGTCGGCAAGACACCGGACTGGCCCAGCTACGGGCTGGACTATGCCGAGACGCGCCATTCGAAGCTGAACCAGATCACCACAGAGAACGTGAAGGACCTGGGCCTGGTCTGGTCGTACAACCTGGAGTCCACACGCGGCGTGGAGGCCACGCCGCTGGTGGTCGACGGCATCATGTACGTCACCGCCTCATGGAGCGTTGTGCACGCGGTCGACGTTCGCACGGGCAAGCGCCTGTGGACCTTCGACCCCAAGGTGCCGCGCGAGGGTGGCTACAAAGGCTGCTGCGACGTGGTCAACCGCGGTGTGGCGCTGCACGAGGGCAGGGTGTTCGTGGCCTCCTACGACGGCCGCCTGATCGCGATCGACGCGGCCACGGGTGAGCAGGTGTGGTCGAAGGACACCATCATCGACCGCAAGTTCAGCTACACCATCACCGGCGCACCGCGTGTCTTCAAAGGCAAGGTGATCATCGGCAACGGTGGTGCCGAGTACGGCGTGCGCGGCTACATCACCGCGTACGACGCGAAGACCGGCGACCAGAAATGGCGCTGGTTCACGGTGCCGGGCGACCCGAGCAAGCCGTTCGAGGACGAGTCCATGGCGAAGGCCGCCAAGACCTGGGACCCGGCCGGCAAGTGGTGGGAGGCCGGTGGCGGTGGCACGGCATGGGACACCATGACCTTCGACCCCGAGCTCAACCTGATGTACATCGGTACCGGCAACGGCTCGCCCTGGGCACGCAGCAAGCGCAGCCCGGCCGGCGGTGACAACCTGTACCTCGCCTCGATCGTTGCGCTCAATCCGGACACCGGAAAGTACGTCTGGCACTACCAGCAGACGCCGGGCGACAACTGGGACTTCACCTCCACGCAGCCGATGATCCTGGCCGACATCAAGATCGACAACAAGCCGCGCAAGGTCATCCTGCATGCACCCAAGAACGGGTTCTTCTTCGTGATCGACCGCACCAATGGCAAGTTCATCTCGGCGAAGAACTTCGTCGACGTGAACTGGACCACCGGCTACGACAAGAACGGCCGGCCGATCGAGACCGCCATCGCCCGCACAGCCGACCGTCCACGCGAGATCATTCCCAGCGCTTTCGGCGCGCGCAACTGGCATTCCATGTCCTACAACCCTGCCACGGGCCTGGTCTACATGCCGGTGCAGAGCGTGCCGCTCACGCTCATGGACAACAAGGACTGGAAGTTCAACGCCGACCGGCCTGGCGAGCCGCACGCCAACATGGGCTGGAACCTTGCCACCTTCGCCAACGTGGAGCCGCCCACCAGCAAACCCTTCGGCCGCCTCGTGGCCTGGGACCCGGTGCAGCAGAAAGCACGCTGGACGCAGGAGCAGATCTCGCCCTGGAACGGCGGCACGCTCACCACCGCAGGCAACCTGGTGTTCCAGGGCACGGCGGACGGGCGCTTCATCGCCTACAACGCCACCAGCGGCGAGAAGCTGTGGGAAACGCCCACCGGCACGGGTGTGATCGCTGCACCTTCCACCTACCTGGTTGACGGCAAACAATACGTGTCGATCGCGGTCGGCTGGGGCGGTGTGTACGGTCTGGCGCAGCGCGCCACCGACCGCCAGGGCCCGGGCACGGTCTACACCTTTGCCATCGGCGGCAAGGCACAGCCACCGGCCTTCGTGAATGTCCAGCTCGGCAAGCTCGTGGCCGGCGTGAAGTACGACCCTGCCCATGTGCCGGCGGGCACCGCGCTGTACGTGAGCAATTGCGTGTTCTGCCATGGCGTGCCGGGTGTGGACCGGGGCGGCAACATTCCCAACCTGGGTTACATGGACAGCGCTTTCATCGAGAATCTGGACAAGTTTGTGTTCGCTGGCCCGGCCCAGGCACGCGGAATGCCGGACTTCACCGGAAAACTCACACCCGACGATGTCCAGAAAATCAAAGCATTCATCCAGGGCACGGCCGATGCCATTCGGCCGAAACAGTAGTGCCCACACACTCTGCCGCTTTGCGGGTCGCTGCCCCCCGTGGGGGCTGGGCCTGGCTTGGGGCGGCCCGGCGGCTGGCCCGGTTGCTGTTGGCTGGCTGTTGTGTGGCGCAGCAGCCTGTCTTGCGTGGCCTGCGCTGGCCCAGTCGGACAACGACACCGCCGGTGCCCTCGCACCGGTGGTGATCACCGGCGGATCGGCCTGGCAGCAGCGCTGGCTCGCGCCGGGTTCGGTGGAGGTGGTCGACGGCGAGGAGATGCGCGCCGGCCAGCTGCAGATCAACCTCTCCGAGGGCCTGGGTCGCGTGCCCGGCCTGGTGGTGCGCAACCGGCAGAACTACGCGCAGGACCTGCAGATCTCCATGCGCGGTTATGGCGCCCGCGCGCCCTTCGGCGTTCGCGGTGTGCGCCTCTATGTGGACGGTATCCCGGCCAGCGCGCCCGACGGGCAGGGCCAGGCCGCCAACTTCCCCATCGGCAGCGCCGACCGCATCGAGATCATTCGCGGGCCGTTCTCCGCGCTGTATGGTGCGTCCGCCGGTGGCGTGATCGCGCTCTACACCCAGGACGGGCAACGCCCCACCGAGTGGCGCACCGGTGTGGCAGCAGGCTCGCACGGCCTGTGGCGCCTGTCCACCCAGCTCAGCGGCCAGACCGGCAGCGGCGACCAGCCAGGCTGGTCCTACACGCTCGACGCGAGCAAGTTCGCCACCGACGGTGAACGCCCGCAGTCGGCCGCATCGCGCAGCACGGGCAACCTCAAGCTCAGTCGCGCGCACGACGGCGGCCGCACCGTGCTGGTGGTCAACCGCCAGAGCAGCCAGGCGCTCGACCCGCTCGGCCTCACACGCGCCGAGTTCGACGCCAGCCCCGAGCAGACCACCGCCGCGGCCACGCAATTCAACACGCGCAAGAGCGTGTCGCAGACACAGGCAGGCCTGGCCTGGGAGCACGCGCTCGGGCAAGGTCACCGCCTCGAACTCATGGGCTATGGCGGCCAGCGGGCGGTGCGCCAGTTCCAGGCCATTCCCGTCGGCGCGCAGACGCCGCCCGGCAGCGCGGGTGGCGTGATCGACCTGGACCGCGACTACTGGGGCTGGAACGCCCGCTGGCGTCTCGACCGCACCTACGACAGTGGGCGCCTGCTGCTGGCCGCCGGCATCGCATCGGACCGCCAGACCGAGGACCGCCGGGGTTACGAAAACTTCATCGGCACCGCGCTGGGCGTTCAGGGCCGGTTGCGCCGCGACGAGACCAACCGCGCCAGCACCTTCGATCCCTATGTGCAGGCCGAATGGCGCACGCCCTCGACCACGCTCACGGCCGGGCTGCGCCATTCGCGTGTGCGCTTCAGCTCGGCCGACCGCTACGTCGCCGCCGGCAACCCGGACGACAGCGGGGCGGTGCGGTACGACGGCTTCAGCCCGGTGCTGGGCGTCCGCCGCGAGATCACACCGCAGTTGCAGGCCTTCGCCAGCGTGGGGCGCGGCCTGGAGACGCCCACGCTCAACGAGGTGGCGTACCGTGCCTCGGGCCTCACCGGCCTCAACCCGTCGCTCAACGCCTCGCGCAGCCTGAGCGCCGAAGCGGGGCTGCGCGGCCGCCAGGGCTGGGGCAACTGGAGCGCCACGCTGTTCGAGACCCGCACGAAGGATGAGATCGTCGTGCTGTCCAACACCGGCGGGCGTTCCACGTTCCAGAACGCGGGCCGCACGCGCCGCCACGGGTTCGAGCTGGCCGGTGTGATGCAGTGGGGGCCGTTCACGGTAACGCCCGCGTTCACCTGGATGGACGCCACCTACCGCGACGGGTTCCTCACTTGCGTGTCCACACCGTGCGCAGCGCCGAACGTGCCTGTGGCCGCAGGCAACCGCCTGCCGGGCCTGGCGAAGCAGCAGGCGTATCTGCAGGTGGCATGGGAACCGGGCTGGGCCAACAGCGTGTTCACGGTGGAGGCGCTGCACACCGGGCGCATGGCGGTGAACGACCGCAACACGGACTTCACGGCCGCGAGCACGGTGTTCAACCTCGGTGTGCGCTTCGAGCAGGCGCGTGGCGACTGGACGTGGCGCGAATTCGTGCGCATCGACAACGTCACCGACCGCGCGTATGCGGGCTCGGTGATCGTCAACGAAGGGAACAACCGGTTCTTCGAGCCGGGGGCGGGGCGGTCGGTGTACGTGGGGGTGGAACTGGTGCGGCGGTTTCCCTGAGGGTGGTTTGAGGTCGCTGCGTTTCGTGCGTTGACCTCGCGTCAGGCCAGTGCAAAAACTCAGCCCTTCGAACGACTCAACATCACCTCGGTGTTCGACTTCCGGTCCGCGTTCACCTTCTGCACCGCTGGCCGCTCGCCCAGCTTCTTCAGGTAGTCCCGGGCCGGCGTGTCGGCCAGGAAATCACGGCCATAGATGATCCTGGTCGCGCTGGCCACCAGCGGCAGATGCACCGCTGCCGCGCAGTCCGCCAGCGTGAACTGCTCGCCCGCAATGAACGGCGAGTACTTCGTCAGCTTCGTGAACGCCGCCACGTTCTTCTCCAGCTGCTGCCCGATCTTCTCCTTCGCCGAATCGCTCACCTTGCCACCGAAGAACGCTTCCGGGTACAGATTGCGCGCCACCAGTTCCAGGTGCAGCTCGATGTAGCGCACCAGCTCGCGCACCTTCGCCGCCTCGAACGGATCCTTCGGGAACAGCGGACGCGCAGGAAATGCATCCTCGATGTACTCCAGAATCACAGTCGACTCGGACAGCGCCCCCTTGTCCGTCTTGAGGTAAGGCACCTTGCCCAACGGGCTGCAGGCCTTGTCAGTCTCGCCGACCCAGGCCAGCTCCTCGTCGAACGCCACGCCTTTTTCGAGCAGGGCGAGCTTGACCTTGTTGTAGTAATTGCTGGCCGCAAAGCCGCAAAGTGTCAGCATGTGTGTCTCCTGTTGTGGGTTGTGACGCCCATCCTAGTCGCGGGCCCGGTCATCCGGGCGTCCCGCAGTTGACGCACCGCCCCGCTGATAAACTCGCGCCCCATGCCCTTCACCCGCGCCACCCGCCGCCTTGCCGCCTGGCTGACCATGCTCGCCATGGTCTTCGGCGCGTTCGCGCCTGCGGTCGCGCACGCGATCGTCGCCTCCAAGGGCGGCCCCGACTGGGTGCAGGTCTGCAGCGCCAGCGGCATGGTCTGGGTGCAGATCGACGACGGTGGTGCCGTCCATGGTGCGGGCGAGAGCGGCGAAAAGTCGCTGGCCGATGCGCCCCGCCATTGCCCCCTCTTCAACCTGCACGGCACCGCAGGCCTGCCGCCCGCACCGTTGCAAGCCCTGGCCCTGGCGCCCCGCGCCGGGCAACCACCGGCGCCCGAGCCGCCCGTCCCGGCGGCGGCGTTCTGGCCCGCCTCGCAGTCGCGCGCCCCGCCGCAGGTTTGATCGCCCTCCGGTGCGCCTCCTGTGCGCTCCACGCCTTTTCGTGTCTTGCCGCGCCGCCACATGGCTGTCCCGGCAACCGGTTTCCGATCAATGCCTTTTTCAATGGACGTTTCCATGAAAACCCTGCTCATCTCCTCCCTGCTGGCCCTGTCCGCCAGCGCCTGGGCGCAAGCGCCCGCTTCTGTCGACGTGAAGGACGCCTGGGTGCGTGCCACCGTCGCTCAACAGAAAGCCACCGGCGCCTTCATGCAACTCACCGCCAAGGCCGATGTCCGTGTGGTTGAAGTCCGCTCTCCTGTGGCAGGCATCGCCCAGATCCATGAAATGGCGCTGGACAAGGACGTCATGCGCATGCGCGAGGTCAAGGGCCTGGCGCTGCCCGCCGGCCGGACCGTCGAGCTCAAACCCGGTGGCTACCACGTCATGCTGATGGACCTCAAAGGCCAGGTGAAAGCCGGTGACGTCGTGCCCGTGACGCTCGTGTTCGAAGGCAAGGACGGCCAGCGCAGCACGCTGGAAGTCAAGGCCGCTGTGCGCGCGCTCGGTAGTGCGGGCTCGGCCGCGCCCGCCGCACCGGCGGAAGACCACAGCAAGCACAAGCACTGAGGCGGCCATGGCAGCCGTTGAACGCGCGCCCGCCATGGGCGCGGGGACGAAGCCGTCCTCATTCCACGCCGTCGCCTGGCGCTGGCACTTCTATGCCGGCCTCTACGTCGTGCCCTTTCTGCTCATGCTGGCCCTCACCGGGCTGGTCATGGTGTTCTTCACCGGTTTCCAGACGCGCCTGGGTCCCGTGGTGACGGTGAACGTGGCGCCGCATGCGCCATTGCCGGTGAGCGCACAGGCGCAGGCCGTGCTCGAGCTGCGCTCGCAGGCCGCGCTGCGCGAATACATCGCCCCCGCCACACCCGACCGCGCGAGCTGGTTCGTGGTGATGCGCGACGGCGTCAACGAGGCGGTGGCCGTCGACCCGTACACGGGCTCGGTGCTGCAGCTGGTGGACAAGGACAACACCTGGTTTGCATGGGCGGAAAAGATCCACGGCACTTTGCTGCTGGGCGATGTGGGTGATCGCCTGATCGAGATCGCGGCAGGTTTCGCCATCGTGATGATCGTGACGGGCTTGTACCTCTGGTGGCCGCGCGGTGCCACGCGCTGGGCTTCGGTTCTGCTGCCGGACCTGCGCCTGAGGGGGCGGCCGTGGTGGCGTTCGCTGCACGCCAGCGCCGGCTTCTGGCTCAGCGCCGTGCTGCTGGCGTTCCTGCTCACCGGCCTGTCCTGGACGGGTGTCTGGGGGGCGAAGTTCGTGCAACCTTGGGGCACCTTCCCCGCCGCCAAGTGGGACGCCGTGCCGCAGTCGGACCTGACGCACGCCTCGCTGAATACGAAGGGCCAGCACGAAGTGCCCTGGGGGCTGGAGCAGACGTCGCTGCCGACGTCGGGTTCTGGCGCGGGTGCGGTGGGTGTACCGGCGGGCCAGCCGGTGAACATCGACACCGTGGCCGCGCTCGCCACGCGGCTCGGCTTCACCGGTCAGCACCATATCCAGCTGCCGCAGGGCGACACCGGGGTGTTCACCCTTTCGGCCGACACCATGAGCGGCGACCTGGGCAACCCCACGCAGGACCGCACCGTGCACGTGGACCGCTACACCGGCCGCGTGCTGGCCGAGGCCGCGTTTGCCGACTACCCGCTGCTGGCCAAGGCCATGGCGGTGGGCATCGCGCTGCATCAGGGTGACCTGGGTCTGTGGAACGCGTGGCTCAACCTGCTGTTCTGCGCCGCCATCGTGTTCCTGTGCCTCAGCGGCATCGTGATGTGGTGGAAGCGCCGCCCCAGCGGCAGCTGGCGCCTCGTGGCACCGCCCCTGCCGCGCAACCGGCCGCTGTGGAAGGGTGGCGCGTGGGTGATGTGCGTGCTGGCGTTGGCCTTCCCGCTGACCGGTGCGGTGCTCCTGGGCGTGCTGCTGCTGGACTGGCTGGTGGTCTCGCGGCTACCCGCCTTCAAGGCGGCGCTGGGCTGATCAGGCTGCGGGTGCGGCCCGTGGCACGGCGGCCGCAGGCGGTGCACCCGCGCCCGAGCCGCGCTCGAAGGTGACCACGTGATCGACCTCGGCGCGGATGCCGATCCACTCGCCCACGGCGTGGTTGTGGTGCGAGGGCACGTGCGTCATCAGCACCTCGCCACTGGCCAGGCGAAGGGTGTAGAGAAACTCCGAACCCCGGAACGCCTTGCGCAGGATCTGGGCCTTCACCGGCGCGTCGTCGTCGTGCACGATGTCGTCTGCGCGCAGCAGCACGTCGCACAGGCCGGCTTCGTAGGCCGAAGGCAGCGGGCATTCCTCGACGTCCCGCAGCGGTCCCAGCGGTGTCTGCACCGACACCTGGTTGCCCACCATCTGGATCTGCGCCGGCGCGAACACGCCGTGGCCGATGAATTCCGCCACGAAGCGCGTGGCCGGGCGGTGGTAGAGCGCATAGGCGTCTTCCCACTGGTGCAGGCGACCTTCGTGCATCACCCCGATCACGTCCCCGATGGCGAACGCCTCGAGCTGGTCGTGCGTGACGAAGAGCGCGGTGGCGCCCGCGGCCTTCAGGATGCCGCGCACCTCATGGGCCAGGCGCTCGCGCAGGTCGACGTCGAGGTTGGAAAAGGGTTCGTCCAGCAGCAGCAGGCGCGGGCGGGGTGCCAGCGCGCGGGCCAGGGCCACGCGCTGCTGCTGGCCACCCGAAAGTTCGTGCGGGAAGCGCGACTGCATGCCGTCGAGCCCGACCAGGCGCAGCACCTCTGCCACGCGCGTTTCGCGCTCGGCGCGCGGCAGGCGGTCGATGCCGAAGGCGACGTTGCGGCCCACGTCCAGGTGCGGGAAGAGCGCGTAGTCCTGGAACACCATGCCGATGCGCCGCCGTTCGGCCGGCATGTGCCGCGTGCCATCGCTCACGGTCTCGCCGTCGAGCGTGATGCTGCCCGCGCTGGCGCGCTCCAGGCCGGCGACCGCGCGCAGCAGGGTCGTCTTGCCGCAGCCCGACGGGCCGATGAGCACACCGATGTCACCGGCACGCAGGCCCAGGGAAACGCCGTCCACCGCCGGGTGGCCGAGGCCTGCGTAACGCACATCGAGCTGAGAGACGTTCAGGAACATAAGGCACTCATTCTAGATAACTACAATTCTCATTTGTGTTGCGCGGGTCGATGGGCCCCATTCGAGACCCTTTGACCATGCTGCGTTGGTTGACCCCGACTCTGTTGATCCTGCTGGCCCTGGTGCTGACGCTGCCGGTGCTGGCGCTTGGTGCGTCCTGGTTCCAGTTCGACGCCGCCGCGCAGGATGTGCTCATGCAGATGGCGCAGACCGTGCTGCCGGAGTACGCACTCACCACGCTGGTGCTGTCGCTCAGCGTGGCGTTGGGGGTCGCGGCGGTGGGCATGGCCACCGCCAGCGCGGTCACGCTGTTCGACTTCCCCGGCCGCCGCTTCTTCGAATGGGCCTTGCTGCTGCCGCTGGCGATGCCGGCTTACGTCGTGGCCTATGCGTACACCGACTTCCTGCAGTTCAGCGGCCCGCTGCAGGTCTGGTTGCGCGAGACCTTCGGCCTGTCCGGGCGCCTGCTGCCGGAGGTGCGCAGCACACCGGGCGCTGTCTGGGTGTTCACTTTCTCGCTGTATCCCTATGTGTACCTGCTGGCGCGCACGGCGCTGTCCGAGCGTGCGGCCCAGCTGATGGAGGCCGCGCGCCTGCTCGGCGCTCCGCTGGCGCGCCGCATCCGCGAGGTGGCGTTGCCGCTGGCGCGCCCGGCGGTGGCGGCCGGCGTGGCGCTTGCACTGATGGAAACGCTGGCCGATTTCGGTGTCGTGAGCTACTTCGGTGTCCAGACCTTCACGGCCGGGGTCTACAAGGCCTGGCTCGCGATGGACAACCGCCTGGCGGCCGCGCAGTTGGCCACGATGCTGCTCGGCCTCGTCGCGCTGCTGCTGTGGCTTGAACACCGCGCCCAGCGCCGCATGCGCTTCGCCACGCTGCGCGGCCAGCGTGCCGGCAGCGCGGAGGCGCAGCCGGTGCGCCTGCGCGGCGGCGGTGCGGCGGCGGTCATGCTGGTGTGTGCGCTGCCCATTGCCTTCGGCTTCGTGTTGCCCGTGCTGTTCATGCTGCGGCCGCTCATCGGCGGCTGGGACGAGTTGCCCTGGACATCGTTCCTGCAGTGGTCGCGCAACAGCGTGTGGCTGGCCGGCCTGGCGGCGGCACTGGCCACCGCGATCGCGCTGGCGCTCGCGTTCGCCATGCGCGCCCGCCCGGGCCCGGTCACGCGTGGCGTGGTGCAGCTCGCCAGCCTGGGCTATGCCGTGCCGGGCGCGGTGATCGTGGTCGGCATCCTGCTGCCGGTGGGCTGGGTGCAGTCGGTGCGGCCCGAGGCCAGCGTCGGCTACTGGGTCACCGCCACGGTGCTCGGCATCGTGTGGGCCTACCTGGTGCGCTTCACCGCCGTGTCCCTGCAGTCGCTGCAGAGCGGCTATGCGCGGATTCCCGCGAGCCTCGACGATTCGGCGCGCATGCTGGGCACCACCGGCTTCGGGCTGGCCCGGCGCGTGCATTGGCCGCTGCTCAAGCGCTCCACCGCCGCCGCTGCGTTGCTGGTGTTCGTCGACGTGATGAAGGAGTTGCCGGCCACGCTGGTGCTGCGGCCTTTCAACAGCGACACGCTGGCCGTGGTGACCTACCAGCTCGCACGCGACGAGCGTCTGGGTGAGGCGGCGCTGCCGGCGCTCACGCTGGTGCTCGTCGGCCTCGTCCCCGTGATCCTGCTCAGCCGAACCCTGCGCTCGCGTTGAAAGCAAAAACAGCCCGCGTCGGGCGGGCTGTTCTGTGCGGAGTGTGGTGCGTCAGTCGAGCCGCACCCCGGAAGCCTTGACGATCTGGCCCCACTTCAAGCGGTCCTGCTGCGCCAGCGTGGCCAGCGCCGTGGGCGTGCTGCCCATCGGGCGGATCGACAGGCGCTCGAAGCGGGCCTTCACCTCGTCGGTCTTGAGCGCGGCCAGCGTTTCCTTGTTGAGCTTGTCGATCACCGCTGCGGGCGTGCCTGCGGGTGCGACCAGGCCGAACCAGCTCACGATCTGCAGGCCGGGCAGGCCGGCTTCGGTGGTGGTCGGTACGTCGGGCAGGCTGTCCAGGCGCTCCGGCCCGGCGATGGCGAGCGCGCGCATCTTGCCTGCGCGGATGTGTGGCAGCACGGCCGGCGGGGATTCGATGCCGCCGGTGACCTGGTTGGAGAGGATGGCGGTGGCCGACTCGGCACCGCCCTTGTAGGGCACATGCACCAGGGTCACGCCGGCTTCGCGCTTGAGCAACTCGGTGGCCAGATGCGGCGTGGTGCCGTTGCCGGGCGAGCTCAGCAGCAGGCTGTCGGGCCGGGCCTTGGCCTGTGCCACCAGGTCGGCCACGTTCTTCACCGGCACCGAGGCGTTGACGGTCACGATCAGCGGCATGTCACCCACCAGCGAAACCGGCGCGAAGTCCTTGCCGGGCTCGAAACCCAGGCGGGGGTAGAGCGATTCGTTGATGCTCAGGATGCTGCCGGTGGCCATCAGCAGCGTGTAGCCGTCGGCCGGCGCCTTGGCCACGTACTGGCTGCCGATGTTGCCGCCCGCGCCGGCGCGGTTGTCGATCACCACCGGCACGTTGAGCGATTTCGTCAGCGCATCGCCGAGCGTGCGCGCCATCACGTCCACCGGGCCGCCGGGCACGAAGGGCACGACGATGGTGAGGGGCTTGTTCGGGTAGGCCGGCTGGGCCAGAGCGGGTGTGGAACCGAGGCCCAGCGTGGCGGCCAGGGCGAAGGCCAGGCGGGTGAGTTGGCGGCGTTGCATCATGCTTGTTGTCTCCTGTGTTGAAAGTGGGGAAGGGGAAGCCGTTCAGGCGGGTTCGGTGGCCGGCTTGTTGAGTTCGAGGGCGAGCCGCACGAAGAAGTCCAGGCTGCGCGGGTTGACCATGGCGTCGGGGCTGGCCACTTTCTCCAGCGGCGTGCCCAGCAGCAGCTTGCGCACCGGCACTTCCATCTTCTTGCCGGTGAGGGTGCGCGGAATCTCGTCCACCAGGTAGATCTCGTTCGGCACATGGCGCGCCGAGGCCTTGTTGCGAATCTGCCCGGCGATGGCGGCCTTGAGCGCGTCATCGAGCACGACGCCGGGCTGCAGCACCACGAACAGCGGCAGGAAGGACGGTCGACCCAGGTATTCGAGGTCCACCACCAGGCTGTCGCGCACCTGCGGCATTTCCTCGACCACGCGGTAGATCTCGGCCGTGCCCATGCGGATGCCGAAGCGGTTGATGGTGCTGTCGGAGCGGCCGTAGATGACGGCGGTGCCGCGCGGCGTGAAGCGGATCCAGTCGCCGTGGCGCCAGACGCCGGGGAAGGTGTCGAAATAGCTCTCGTGGTAGCGCCGTCCGTCGGCGTCGTTCCAGAAGAACAGCGGCATCGACGGCATGGGCTGCGTGATCACGAGTTCGCCGACCTCGTCCTGCACCGGCTGACCGGCTTCGTTGTAGGCGTACGCCGCCACACCGAGTTCGGCGCACTGGATCTCGCCAGCCACCACGGGCTGGTTCGGGGCGCAGGCGACGAAGCCTGAGGCAATGTCGGTGCCGCCACTGATCGAAGCCAGCCACAGGTCGCTCTTCACCGCGTCGTAGACCCAGTGGTAGGCGTCGATGGACAGTGGTGAGCCGGTGGAGTTGATGGCCCGCAGCGCCGGCAGCGCGGCGAAGTCGCGCGGGCGCAGGCCGCGCTTCATGCAGTTCATGAGAAAGGCCGCGCCGCAGCCGAAGAGCGTGACGCCATGCTGGTCCATGAAGCGCCACAGGGCCTCGTCGTCGGGCCAGGCCGGGTTGCCGTCGTACAGCACGGTGGTGGCACCGGTGAGCAGGCCGCCGATCTGCAGGTTCCAGACGATCCAGCCGGTGCCACCGAGGAACAGCATGCGGTCGCCCTCGCGCAGATCGTGTTGCAGCGCCAGGGTCTTGAGGTGGGTGAGCACCACGCCGCCGTGACCGTGCACCATGGCCTTGGGCAGGCCGGTGGTGCCGGAGGAATAGACGATCCACAGCGGGTGATCGAAGGGCAGGCGGTCGAAGCGCAGTGTGGCGCTGGCGTGCTGCAGCATCGCGTCGTTCCATGCGAGGCGGTCGCGCCAGGCCACGGCGCGTTCGGCGGCCAGCGGGCCAGGGATGTGCACCACCGTGCGCACGCTGGGCAGGCGTTCGAGCAACTGGTCCACGGTGTCGTGGCGGTCGTGCACCTTGCCGTTGTAGCGGTAGCTGTCGGTGGCCAGCAGCACCCGAGGTTCGATCTGGCTCAGGCGGTCGAACACCACCGAAGGGCCCATGTCGGGCGCGCAGCTGGACCAGATCGCGCCCAGGCTGGCACAGGCCAGGAAGGCGGCCACCGTTTCGGCCTGGTTTGGCAGGTAGGAGGCGACCCGGTCGCCCGGTTGCACGCCGCGTTGCCGAAGGGTGGCAGCAAAGGCCGCGGTCATCTGGCGCAGTTCGGCCCAGGACACCTCGCGCGCCTCCAGGCCTTCGGTGCGCGCCACCAGCGCGGGGCGCTCCGTGCTGGCCTGGCGGAAGACGTGTTCCGCGTAGTTCAGCCGGGTGTTCGGAAACCAGCGCGCGCCGGGCATCTCGCGGCTCGCGAGCACCGGCTCGGGTGAGCCGTCGGCGAGCACGTCGAAGTGGTCCCAGATGCTGCGCCAGAAGGTGTCGAGGTGCTCCACCGACCATTGCCAGAGCGCCGCGTAGCCGTCAAAGCGCAGGCCGCGCTGCCCGGCCAGCCACTGTTCGTAGCGCGCCAGGCGGCTGGCGCTCACGTCGTTTGCGCTGGGCGTCCAGAGTGTGTCGGGGATGGCCTCGGCACCCACGGTGGGGGCCGTCTGGGAAAGCGTGCTCACGTCTTGTCTCCTGTTCGAAGCCGCCACGGTACGCAAAGAGCTGGTGGATCGCTAGACGCATGGACGATGTAAGTGCTATACACCGTGCGTATGAAGACGACCTACGACCGGCTTGAACTGCTCGACACCTTCCAGCGCATCAGCGAGGCGCGTTCGCTGAGCAAGGCGGCCCGGCAACTGGGCACCACGCAGCCCACGGTGAGCCGCCGCCTGGTGGAGCTCGAGTCCCTGCTCGGTTGCAAGCTGGTGAACCGCACCACCTCCACCTTCTCGCTGACCGACGAGGGCCAGACGCTGCTGCTGGAAGCGCGCGACCTGGGCGAGCGCTGGGCTGGCCTGTCCGACCGGCTGCAGGGGCGGCAGAGCCGACCCGAAGGCACCCTGCGCGTGATCGGTCCGGCGGGTTACGGCGCCAGCTTCCTGACCGACGCGCTCACCGGCCTGATGGCAGCGCACCCCCGGTTGAAGGTGGAGCTGATGCTGTCCGATCGCTACACCGACCTGGCGGCCACGGGTGCGGAGTGCTGTGTGTTCGTGGGCGAAGTGCCCGACCAGGACATCGTCTGCCGCACCTTGGGCACGATGGAGCGTGTGCTGGTGGCCACCCCCGCCCTGGTGGAGCGCATCGGCCCGGTAACGCTCGCGCGCCTGCCGCGCCTGCCCTTCATCGGGCTGGAGGCGCACGTGGTGGGCATGGTGCAACTCGTGCGCCGCAGCGACGGTGCCTCGCGCATGGTCATGCTGAACACGCCGTTTCGCACGCCGAGCCTGCCCGCGAACTACCGCGCCACCCTCAACGGCGCGGGCATCGGATCGGCCGCTCCCTGGATGTGCCGCGACGACATCGCCGCCGGTCGCCTGGTGCGTGTGCTGCCGCAGTGGTCGCTCGCCCCCGTGGGCATTCACGTCGCGCTGCTGCCCGGCCGCCACCGGCCGGCGCGTGTGACGGCGTTCATCGAGGCGATCCGCGAGCAGCTGTTGCTGCAGGAAGGTTTCGTGGCTGCGCCGCTGGCGCCTGCCGCAGGCGGCAGGCGGTAACAGCTGTTGCGATTGCTTGTGCGCCTCTCCAGCACACGCCCGTATGCTCTCGCCATGCCCAACACCACCGATTTGACACTGCCTTCATCGATGTCCACTCTGCCCGGGCGCCGCCGGCTGCTGGCGGCCACCGCCGCCGGGGCGGCCGGCCTGCTCGCGGCGGGTTGCTCGGTCATGCCCTCGCGCTCCAGCCGCCCGCCGCTGGCCGACGCCAGCTACAAGCGCGAGCTGGCCAATCACCTCTATCGCCGCTACCCGGACCGCATCTACCGAGGCAAGCTGCCGCCCATGCTGTACGCCATCGGCGTGGTGGAACTGGAGCTGGACCGCAGCGGTGGCGTGGACGCCGTGCGCTGGTTGCGCGGCCCGAGCCATGCGCCCGAGGTGATGGCGGAAATCGAGCGCCTCATCCGGGCGGCTGCGCCGCTGCCCAACCCGCCGGGTTGGGGCCGCGTGCGCACCGTCGAGACCTGGCTGTGGGACCGCAGCGGCCGCTTCCAGCTCGACACGCTGAGCGAAGGTCAGCTCTGACCCTTCGCCCGCGCTTCAGCGCGCAGGCTTCGTCGGGTCGCCCAGCGCCGCGTTCAGTCCCACCGCTTCCCGCACCAGCCGCACCACGGTGTCCCGATCCAGCGACGTCTCCAGCGTCAACGGCATCGTCGCCATCTCGAACTGGCCGCCGGGCTTGAGGCGCGGTTCGATGGCGCGCAGGCGCTGGCCGCGCCAGAAGCCGAACAGCACGCGCGAGGCCTCGGCGCGGATCAGCAGCACCGGGCCGTTCGAGAGGTAGACCAGGTGCCCCCACTTGATCACGGCGGTCAGCGCCGGGGCGGCGTGCAGCACCGCGCTGTGCAGCGCCGCCACGGCCTGCTGTTGCCAGCCCTGCAGCGCGGCGAGGTGGTCGTCGGGTGTGGTGGAGGTGACCAGGTTTTTCATGTCAGTCGGTGTGCGATCAGCGATGCCTGAGGACGCGCCAACAGGGGCACCGAGGGTCCGGCTCTGCCGGCCCCAGGTGCCGTCCCCCTCCAAGCGCCGAAGGCGCGCCAGAGAGGGGGAAGCCGCACAGCGGCGCAGGGGGAGTCACATCGTTCTGGGGCCACCGTTGATGCCCCAGGGGGTGCCGAAGCGGTCGGTCACCATGCCGAAGGTGTCGGCCCAGAAGGTTTCGGACAGCGGCATGGTGACCTTGCCACCCTCGGAAAAGGCCTTGAACACGCGCTCGGCCTCGGCCACCGTGGGGAAGGTGATGGCCATCATGCAGCCCTGGATGCCCGCGAAAGGGATGCCCGGTGGCACATCACCGGCCATCAGGGCGAAATCCTTGTGCACCAGGTACGCGTGCATGATGCGCCCGGCGTGTTCGGGTGCCACGGGGTCGCCGCCAGGCATCTGGCCATAGGTGATGAGGGCCTCGAGTTTCGCGCCCAGCACCTGGGCATAGAAATTCATCGCTTCGGCGCAGTTGCCGTCGTAGGACAGGTAGGCGGCGAGTTGGGTCGTCATGTCGATCTCCTTGTGGGTGAAACAGGTTGCGTGCCGGGCGGTTCCCGGCGCACAAGGATGATGACGTTCGGATCCACGCGTTTTCGACACGCTGACCCGAAATCAGGGTTTGTCCGGGGTGCCCGTGTGACGACGCCTCTCGCTTCCTTTCCGTCACTCAGTCCACCGTCACCTTCGCCGTCTCGATCACTTTCTTCCAGCGGTTGCGCTCGGCCTGGATGAACGTGTTCATGTCGGCCCCGGAACCGCCGATGGGTTCGGCGCCGTACACGGCGAACTTCTGCACCACGTCGGGCATATTGAGGATGTCGACCATGGCCGCATTGAGCTTGCCAGCGATGGCCGCCGGGGTGCCGGGGGGCGCTGCGAGCGCGAACCACGCGGAGGAGTTGAAATCCGCCAGACCGCCTTCGGCCACGGTGGGCACGTCGGGTGCCATGGAGCCGCGCTTGGGTGCCGCCAGGCCGAGCAGCTTGACCTGCTTGGTCTCCCGGTACTTGAGCACGGCCGAGATGTTGCCGAAGAACAGGTCGACGCGGCCGCCCAGCAGCTCGGTGAGAGCCGGGCCTTCGCCCTTGAAGGGGATGTGCAGCATGTCGGCGCCGGTCATGGTCGCGAACATCTGGCCGGTGAGGTGCGAGGTCGAGCCGTTGCCCTGCGAGCCGTAGGTCACCTTGCCCGGGTTGGCCTTGGCGTAGGCGATGAGTTCCTGCACCGAATTGGCGGGGAAGTTCGCGCGCGCGGTGATGACGTTGGGCACGCCGGCCATCAGCACGATGGGCGCGAGCTTCGCCGGGTCGAAGGACATGTCCTTGTACAGGTACTGGTTGATCGACAGCGGGCCGGGCGGCGAGGCGAGCAGGGTGTAGCCGTCGGGCGCGGCCGTGGCCACCGCGTGGGCGCCGATGTTGCCGCCCGCACCGGCGCGGTTCTCCACCACGAACGGCTGGCCGAAGCGCTCGGAGAGTTTCTGCGCCACGGTGCGCGTGAGCACGTCCACCGTGCCGCCCGGGGGGAAGTTCACGATGAAGCGCACGGGCTTGTTGGGGTAGTCGGCCTGCGCGAACGCGGGCAGGGCGGCGGTGCCCGCCAGCAGGGCGAGGCAGAGGGCGCGTCGGGTGTTCATGGGTTTGTCTCCTTCAGAGGTGGGGAAATGGGTATGGCTCGGGTCAGAACGGATAGGGCGGTGGGGCATCGCGCACGGTGATCCATTGCCACTGGGTGAACTCGTCCCAGTTGGCGGGGCCGCCAATGCGGCTGCCGTTGCCGGAGGCGCCACGGCCGCCGTAGGGCACGTGTGGGTCGCCGGCCACGGTCTGGTCGTTGATGTGCAGCAGGCCGACCTTCAGGCGCTTGCCGATGGCGAGCGCGCGGCTGGTGGAGCGCGACATCACGGCGGCGGCCAGGCCGTACTCGGTGCGGTTGGCCAGGGCCACCGCCTCGTCGTCGCTGGCAAACGGCGTGACCGAGGCCACCGGGCCGAAGATCTCTTCATCAAAAGCGCGCATGCCGGGCGCCACGCCGCCGAGCACGGTGGGCTGGTAGAAGCGCTCCTCGTGCGGGCTGCCGCCCGCGTGCAGCACGGCGCCGGCGGCCACGCTGTCGCGCACGATGGCGTCGATGCCCTGCAGCTGCCGGGCGTTGATCACCGGGCCGAGCGCCACCTTGCCGCTGGATGGATCGCCCACCGGCAGGCGCAGGGCTTTCTCCTTCAGGCGCTGCGTGAGCTCCTCGGCGATGCGCTCGTGCGCCAGGATGCGGCCGGTGGCCATGCAGATCTGGCCCTGGTGAAGCCAGGCGCCGAAGGCCGCGCCCGAGGCGGCGGCGTCGAGGTCGGCGTCGTCCAGCACGATCAGCGAGTTCTTGCCACCGAGTTCGAGCGAGACCTTCTTCAGGTTCGCGCCGCACAGCGCACCGACCTTGCGGCCCGCGCCGGTGGAGCCGGTGAAGGCCACCATGCCGACATGGGGGTCGGTGCAGATGGCCTCGCCCACGTCGGCACCGCCGGGCAGCACGTGCAGCAGCCCGGGCGGCAGGCCGGCCTCCTCGAACAGGCGCGCGATCAGCACGCCACCGCACACCGCGGTCTGTGGGTCCGGCTTGAGCAGCACCGCGTTGCCGGTGACGAGCGCGGGCGAGACCGCGCGGATGGCCAGCGTGAGCGGGAAGTTGAAGGGCGAGATGACGCCCACCACGCCGTGCGGCACGCGCCGCGCCATGCTGGTGCGGTCGCTGCGGCTCGGCATCAGCAGGCCCTGCGGCTCGCCCATCATCGCGGCCGATGCGTTGAGCGTGGTGAGGGTGGACTTCAGCTCCATCTCGGCCTTGGCGCGCAGGCCGCCGCTCTCGCGCACGATCCAGCCGGCCAGTTCGTCGCGGTGCTGTTCCAGCAACTGCGCGGCGCGGCGGAAGATGGCGGCGCGTTCGTCGGGGGCGGTCTCGGCCCAGGCGGGCTGGGCGGCGGCGGCGGCGCGCGCGGCTTCGGCCAGGTCCTGCGGCGTGGCGATGCCGATCTGCGAGAGCACCTCGCCGGTGGACTTGTCGGTCACGGGCGCGGTCTGGCCGGCGGGCTGCCACTGGCCGTTGAAGCTGCGGCCTTTCCAGCGGCTGTCGTCGAGCAAGGCTTGCATGGGGGTGTCTCCTGTCGTTCTGGTGTGATGAAGGGGTTCAGGCAGCGTGCTCGCCCAGCACCTGCGCGGAGGTGGGCGGCAGCACGATGTCGACCACGGCACTGCGGCCGCCGCGCACGGTGGCCAGCGCCTCCTGCAGCGTGGCGTCGAGCTGCGCGAGTTGTTCAACGCGGAACGCGGCGGCGTTGCCGGCGGCGGTGGCTACCTCGGCCAGCCGGGCGCGCGCGCCGACGGTGGTCCAGTAGCGGTCGCGGCGCTTGGCCGTGCCTTCGGGGTGCACCAGCAGCGTGGAGACCTTGGGCGCGTTCCAGCCGCCGTTGTTGAAGATCAGCGTGAGCTGTGGTGCGCCGTAGGTTTCGCCCACCCAATAGGTGCTGCTGGGCACGCCGAACACGTAGCTGCCGTCGCCCACCACGGTGATCACCTCGGCCTCCGGCTGCGCGAACTTCACGCCCAGCGCCGCGTTGATGCTCCAGCCCAGGCCGCTGCCACCGTTCGCGTAGTAGCTCCCCGGTCGGTTCAGGCGCAGTGTGGGCAGCAGGCGTTCGGTGGCGCTGGGCGTCTCGAACACCACCACCGTGTTTTCGTTCACCAGACGGCCAATCGCCTCGCAGAGCTGCTGCAGGCCGATGCCCCCGTTGGCCGGTGCGGGCACGTCCGGCAAGGTGAGTCGTTGGCGGGCGGCGCCGATCCATTCGACGCGAGCGGCCCGGGCGTCGTCGTCGATGGCGGTGGCCCGCGCGAGCACGAGAAGTTGTTCCAGCGCCACCGCACTGTCGGCCTGCCAGGTGCGCTCGGCGGGAAAGTGCCAGAAACCCATGTCGTCCTTGAGCGGGTCACAGTCCAGGTGGAACAGGCGGGCGTTCGCCGCCGGCTTCACCTTCGAGACAATCCAGGGCACGTCCACATCGAGCATGAGGATCACGTCGGCCTCGTCCACCAGCGTGTTGCGGCGGTAGCCGATGTGGTGCGGGTGCTGGCCCGGGAAGTTGACGTACTGCGGGTTGACTTCGCAGACCGCGAAGCCGAGCCGGTCCGACAGCGCCTCCAGCCGCCGCACGGACTCGCGGTCGCGGCCCAGGTAGCTGGTGATGACCAGTGGTTTGCGTGCGGCCGCGAGCGCGGCCACCAGTTCCTGCGCATCCTGTTCCGGCAGGCCCGCCATGCGCGCGGGTTGCCAGTGCCGTTGTGCCTGCTCGGGCGCGGCGGCAGGCTCGTCCCAGACCTCGCGCGCACCCGTGAGGTAGACCGGCCCCTCTGGCGCCGTGGTCGCAATCTGGATGCCGCGCATCAGCACCTGGTCCACCATCTCGGCGGCGCGCAGTTCGTACGACCACTTCATGTACTGGCCGCCGATCTCGTGCTGGCGGGTGCTGTCCTGCGTGTAGTGGATGAACTCGGTGCGCGAGCCCACGCGCTCGCCGCTGACCGACACCGGCGACAGGCCGGCGACGATGATGGCCGGCACCCGGCCGCGCGCGGCGTTGTGGATGCTGCAGCCCAGGTTCTGCGTGCCCACATCCACATGCACCAGCACCATCTGCGGCCGGCGCGTGCGCATGGCATAGCCGTGCGCGGCGCTCAGGGCCGTCATCTCGTGCGGGCAGACGATGATGCGAGGCATCCGGCCGTCCTCGGCGTCGATGTCGGCAAAGGCCTCGATGAAGGCGGGATGGTCGCTGCCCAGGTTCGTGAAGATGCAGTCCACGCCCAGGCGGCTGGCTTCCTCGAGCAGGCGGCGGGCGGCGGTGGGTGGGGTCGCGGTCGTGGTGTTGTCGTTGTTCATCGGTGTTGTCTCCTCGGGAGGGCTATTCGGTGGGCGCGGCGGTCTGTGGGCCGGGCACGAACACATCGGCATGGAAGTCGGTGGGGTCCAGGCCCCGCTCGGCGGCGGCGCCGCGCACGGCGGACACCATGGGCGGAGAGCCGCAGCAGTAGACGATGTGGCCCGCCAGGTCGGCGAAGCTGGCCTTCAGCGCCTCGTCCACGCGGCCGGCGAAAGCACCACCGGCCTCGCCGGCCGGCACGTCGCTCAGCGCCGGCACATAACGGAAGCCCGGCCACTGCTTCTGCCAGCGCTCCACCGCCGCTGGCATGTAGAGGCCGGCGGGATCGCGCGCGCCCCAGATCAGGGTGATGTCGCGCTGCACGCGCCGCTTGAGCATGTCGTCCAGCAGCGACTTCACGGGCGCGAAGCCGGTGCCGCCCGCGACGAACACGATGGGGCGCGTGTCGTCTGCGGCGAGTTCGACGTGGCCGAAGGCCAGCTCGATGTCGAGCAGGTCGCCCGGTGCGAGTTGCACCACGCGCTGGCTGAAGAGCCCGCCCGACACGTGCCGGATGTGCAGCGTCAGGCTGTCGTTCTCCTGCGGCGGGTTGGCCATGGAGTAGGAGCGCGCGCTGCCGTCCTCCAGCAGGATCTGCAGGTACTGGCCGGCCTGGAACTTCGCGCGCTGCCCGGTAGGCAGTCGCAGGCGCAGCACCGACACGTCGGGTGCGGCCAGCTGGTTGCTGTGCACCTTCGCCTTGAAGGTCTTGCGCGCCGACGGGTCGAGCCGCTTCCACGACACCGGGCGCAGCACCACGTTGCCTGCTGGTGCGCACATGCAGTAGAGCACCTGCCCGGGGCCGCAGGCCTCGTTGGTGATGGCCGCGCCGCCGACACCGGTGACCTCGCCCTGCGCGATGGCGCCCACGCAGTTGCCGCAGACGCCCTTGCGGCAGGAATAGGGCAGGTCGATGCCGGCCTTCAGCGCGGCGTCGAGCACGCTCTGGCCGGGCTCGCAGGCGAACGACACGTCGCTCGCTTCGATGGAAATCTGGTGGCTCATGGAGAGGGTGTGGGTGTCGTGCCGCTGAGCAGCGCGATGGTGCGCAGCAGGGCGGTCGGGTCAGCAATGCCGCGTCCCGCGATGTCCATGGCACTGCCATGTCCCACGCTGGAGAGCAGCGCGTCCGCGCCGATGCTCAGCGCACTCGCGGCGTTGGGGGCCAGCAGCTTGATCGGGATGTGGCCCTGGTCGTGGAACATCGCGATGTAGAGATCGTGGCGGCGCTGCGAGAGCATCACGTCGGCGCCCTGCGGGCCTTCGACGTCGAGCCCCGCGGCCCGCAGGGCCTGCGCGGCCGGCACGGTGATGCGCTGGTCCTCCAGACCGAACAGCGTGCCTTCGGACGCGTGCGGGTTGATGCCGAAGAGGCCGACGCGCGGGCGGTTCACGCCGAGCGCCTGGCAGGCGCGCACGCCCGCGTGCACCGCGTTCAGCACCAGCGCCGGCGTCATGCGCGCCAGCGCGGTCGGCACGCTCTCGTGCAGCGTGGCGTGCAGGATGCGCAGGCCACCGCCCACGAGGAGCATGAACACCTCGTCTTCCGGCACCCCGCAGACACGCGCCACCAGCGAGGGGTAGCCACTGAAGGCGATGCCGGCCTGGTGGATCGCGGTCTCGTGGTGCGGGCAGGCGATGACGGCGTCGAACGTGCCGGCGCGGCAGGCCTGCAGTGCGGCGGTGGCGCTGGCCACGGTGGAGACGCCGGCGGCGGCGTCGATGCGGCCGGGCACGGCATGCGCGGCGTCCATCGTGCCCGCCTCGACATGGCGCAGCCGTGACCACAGCGCGGCCTGGCCGCACTGCTGCGCGGCGCGCTGCAGCACCTCGCCCGGGCCGAACAGCGTGATGCAGTCGCGTGCCGCGTCATCCAGCGCGGCCAGGGCCTTGATGGCGATCTCCGGGCCGATGCCGTTGGGGTCCCCCGCCGCTAGGGCCAGGCGACGCGGTTCGCGGAGCTGTGTCACAGCGGCAGGGCCAGCAGGGTGTCGGTCACCGTGCTGTCGCACACAGCCACGCGCTCGGCCAGCAGCAGTTCATCGCCCTGGGTCACGAACCGGTCGTTGTAGACACCGGTGGCGAACACCTCGGTCTGGCCAGTGGCCATGATCCGCACCACCACGAAGGGCGTGCTTGACGTGGTGACCGCGCCGTCGCTGGACGTCACCATCGGCATGCCCAGCAGGTGGCGATAGCGATGGCGTTCGTAGATGTTGGCCTCGCGCAGCGCGGCGATGCGGTCTTCCAGCATGGCGCGCGATTCGGCATACACGATGCCGGCGGCCAGGCCTTCCTGTTCGTTCTCCACATGGGTGATGCGGTAGTGGCAGTCGCCGGTGAAGAACGCCGGCCAGTTCTCGAGATCGTCGCTGTCGATCGTGTGCGCGTAGCGCGCGTTGAAGGCGGCAATGGAAATCAGGTCGCTCATGCTCAGGCTCCCATGTGGTGGCGGTAGGCTTTCCAGAAGCCACGCACCGAAGTCTCGGTCGCACGGCCGTCGCTGGAGCCGGTGCTGTCACCGCCCATCTCCACCACCGCTTCCAGGTTGCTCGCACCCGCGATGCCACGTTGCACAAAGCCGCCCACGGCGCCATCCTCCATCGAGATGAAGCCGGCCGGGCCGACCAGGTTGGATTGCTTGAGCCGCACCTTGCGCTGCTCGGGCGTGTCGTCGGTGTAGCCGAAGTAGGTCCAGTTCAGCTCCGTGCGCTCCACCCCCTTGGGCAGCACCTGGCGCACCGCCAGGCAGTTCTGGATCTGCTGCAGCACGAAGCCGGGGAACACCGAGAGGATCTGCAGCGTGGTGTCGTCCTCGTACTCCTTGAAGCCTTCCAGCAGCGTCGGGTCCTTCAGGCGGTAGCGGTCGTTGTCGGAGCGCAGGGCCTGGTCCTTGTAAGACGTGTCCTTGGCCGACTTGTCGATCATCGAGTAGCTCACGTGGTGCCCGCCCGATTCGTCCACGATCACGCCGCCCTTCTGCGAGAGGCGGTTGAGCTCGAAGGTGGTGAAGAACAGGTGCAGCAGGCTCGCGTGGTAACTGTCCTTCACGTTCTCCACGTACAGCTTCCAGTTGTTGGGCAGCGCCTGCGTGAAGCGGCCGATGACCTGCACCGGCTTGTGCATGACGCGCTCGATGCGCTGGCAGATCTCGGGGCCGAGGTAGTCCTCGATGTCGGGCACATCGTCCGAGAAGCTGCCAAAGACCAGGCCGCAGAACACCGCGATGCGCAGCTTGCGCGGGCCGTGCTCTTCCTTGCAGAAGTGCGGCGGCATGCCGCCCTGGCCTTTCACCCCCTTCTCGAAGGCCACACCGGTGAGATCGCCCTGGCGGTTGTAGCTCCAGGCGTGGTACACGCACTGGAAGTTTTCCGCCTTGCCCGACTTCTCCAGCGCGATCAGCGCACCCCGGTGGGCGCAGCGGTTCTCGAACGCGTAGATGTCCTCGCCGTCGCGGACCACCACCACCGGCGTATGGCCGACGAAGGTGGTGCGGTAGCTGCCGTCTTCGGGAATCTCCGCGTCCAGGCAGAGGTAGTTCCAGGTGTGACCACGGAAGATCTTCTCCTGCTCCTGTTCGGGGACGTGAACGTCGCTGTAGAGGGCGTAGGGAATGCGGGTCAGCGCGTCGCCACGCCAGTGGATCGGTTGCTCGTGCATGAGGGGTCCTGTTACTCCAGCGTCACGTTGGCGCTCTTGATGACCTTGTTCCAGCGGTCGGATTCGGTCTTGATGAATTCACCGGTGCGCTCGGTCGACCAGCCGCGGGGCTCGGCGCCCTGGTCGGCGAAGCGGGCTTTCACGTCGGGCTGGGCCATCGCGTCGGCCAGTGCCTTCTGCACGTTCGCGGCGACGGCGGGTGGCGTCCCGGGGGGCGCCACGACCGAGAAGAAGGTGACTGCGTGCATCCCGGGCACCTTCAATTCGACGAAGGTCGGCACCTGCGGCAATACCCTGGAGCGCTCGGCATCGGCCACAGCAAGGATGCGCAGCTTGCCTGCGGTGTGGAACTGAGCGGACGAGCTGAGGTTGTCGAAGAACACATCCACCTGGCCCGCCACCAGATCGACCAGCGCGGGTGCGGTGCCACGGTACGGCACGTGCACCATCTCGGTTCCGGTGAGCTGCATGAACATGCTCGCGGTGAGGTGCGAGGTGGAGCCATTGCCCTGCGAGGCGTAGGTGACCTTGCCCGGGTTCGCCTTGACGTAGGCGATGAACTCCGCGAGGTTCTGTGCCGGCACCTTGTTGGCCACCGCGAGCACGTTGGGCACCGTGGCCATCACCGTCACGGGCACCCAGCGTGTGGGGTCGAAAGACAGCTTCTTGTACAGGTGGTGGTTGATCGCGATCGGGCCGGGCGGCGAGGCCAGCAGCGTCAGGCCATCGGGCTCCGAACGGAACACCGATTCGGCGCCGATGTTGCCGCCCGCACCGGTGCGGTTCTCCACCACCACGCCGCCGGCGTAATGCGGCCGCAGCTTCTCGGCGAGGATGCGAGGAAGCACATCGGCCGTGCCGCCAGCGGGGAAGGGCACGATGAGCTTGAGGGTACCGGGGGATTGGGCCAGTGCCTGGCCGGCCAGGCCGCCGGCCAGTGCCAGCGCCGCGCAGGCGTGGCCCAGGAATTTGAGGGACATCGTGGGTCTCCGATAGGTGTTGTGAGGCGCAGAGTGTCGGTGGCGCACAGCCCGCAAACAAGCTAGATTTGCGCAATGCGCAAAAATGAAGCCGATTCCCTGACGGGTGACAAAGCGCCCGATCGCAATTTCGTGGTCTCGCTGCAGAAGGGGCTCGACGTGCTCACCTGCTTTGGCCGTCAGCACGCACGCCTCACCGTGTCGGAGGTGGCACGGCTGACGGAGATGTCTCCCGCGTCGGCGCGACGCTCGTTGTTGACCTTGCAACAAATCGGTTATCTGGACAGCGATGGCAAGCGCTTCTGGATGCTGCCGCGCTCGCTGCTGGTCGCGCAGTCCTACCTCGCCTCGCGCCCCATGCCTTCGCTGGCGCAGCCCCTGCTCGATGCGCTGTCGGAGCGCGCGCGCGAGTCGGCCTCGCTGGGCCAGCTGCTGGACGACGACGCGATCATCGTCGCGCGCTCCACCGCACGGCGCAGCCTGAGCCTGGGGCTGGGCATCGGTTCGCGGCTGCCGGCGTACTGCTCGGCCCTGGGCCGCGTGCTGCTGGCCGGGCTGCCACCGCAGGAAGCCGCTGCGCGGGTGCGCGCGATGCGGCGGGTGCCCTTGACGCCCCAGACTGTTTGCAGTGCGCCCAAGGTGCTGGAGCTGGTGGCGCGCTGCAGGGACGAAGGCTACGCGAGCAACGAGGGAGAGCTCGAGATCGGCGTGCGCTCGATGGCGGTGCCGCTGCACGACCGGCAGGGCCAGGTGGTGGCTGCGATGAGCATCGCGGTCGGCCTGGAGCGCATGAGCATGGTCGAGTTCCGGGAGGCTTTCCTGCCGATGCTCCTTCGCGCACGCGACACGTTGGCACAGCGGTTGTATCTGTGAGCACCCCCCCTGCACCGCTGATGCGGCTTCCCCCCTCTGTGGCGCGCCTTCGGAGCTTCGAGGGGGGGACGGCATCTTGGGCCGGCGGAGCCGGACCCTCGATGCCTCTGGATGAGTGTTTCCTCTCTCGTTGCGACGACAGCCGCTACCATCGACCTCCATGGCGCTGAACTGGGTCTGGATCGGTTTCTTCACCGTGGCATTCGCCACCGCTGTCGTGCGCTGGCTGCTGGGCGAACACGGCATCCTGCAGGCGTTGATGACCGCCATGTTCGACGGCGCGCGTTCCGGCTTCGAGATCTCGCTGGGCCTGGCGGGCGTGATGGCGCTGTGGCTTGGCCTCATGCGCGTGGGCGAGCGCGCCGGCATGATCGAACTGCTGGCACGCCTGGCGGGCCCGCTGCTGCGTCGCCTGTTCCCTGGCGTGCCGCAGGGGCACCCCGCGCAGGGCGCGATGACCATGAACATCTCCGCCAACCTGCTCGGGCTGGACAACGCAGCCACGCCACTGGGCCTCAAGGCCATGCGCGAGCTGCAGACACTCAACACCGCCACACCGGAGACCGCGAGCAACGCGCAGATCATGTTCGTGGTGATGAACACCGCGGGCCTCACCCTCATCCCGACCTCGGTGATTGCCATCCGCCAGAGCATCGCCATCAAGCAGGGCCTGGGCGCGGACTTCAACGCGGCCGACATCTTCCTGCCGGTGCTGCTGGTCACCTTCATCTCGCTGCTCGCGGGCGTGCTGGCGGTGGCGGTGTGCCAGCGGCTGCCGCTGTGGCGCCCGCGCTTCCTGCTGCCGGTGCTCGCGGTCGGCGGGCTGCTCGCCGCGGCGGTGACCGCACTGGCCCGCCTGCCGGCCGAAGAGGCCGCGCGCGTGGCCGGTGCCACCGGTGCGGGCGTGATCCTCTCCGTGGTCATGCTGTTCGTTCTCGCTGGCGCGGTGCGGCGCGTGAACGTGTACGACGCCTTCATCGAAGGGGCGAAGGAAGGCTTTGGTGTGGCGATCCAGATCGTGCCCTACCTCATCGCCATCCTGATCGCCATCGGCGTGTTCCGCGCCGCCGGCTGCATGGACTTTCTGCTCTCGGGCATCGGTGCCGCCGTGGCCGCGATGGGCTGGAACACCGACTTCCTGCCCGCGCTGCCGGTGGGCCTCATGAAGGTGCTCTCCGGTGCGGGCGCGCGCGGGCTGATGATCGACGTGATGCAGACCCACGGCGTGGACTCGTTCGCCGGTCGCCTGGCGGCCATCGTGCAGGGCTCGACCGAAACCACTTTCTACGTGCTCGCGGTGTATTTCGGCAGTGTGGGCATCCAGCGGGCGCGGCACGCGCTGGCCTGTGCGCTCTTCGCCGATGCGGTGGGCCTGGTGGCCGCGATCGGCGTGGGCTACGCCATGTTGCGCTGAGCTAGGCGAAGCGCTGTTCGAGCCAGGCCTTGCCGAAGCGCACGATATCCTGCGCGTCGAACAGGAAACAGCCGGCTTCCCCCACACACCCCTCGCGGTGGCGACCCTCTGCCACATACGCCCGTGCAACCGTTTCCACCGAGTCCATGGCGCCTTCCTTTGCAAAGACGTCCAGAATGCCGTTGGTGTCGAACTCCTCGGCCACGCGCCATACCTTGTGGCCTTCTGCGTCGAGCACCGGTTGCTCGTAGCGCACGCGGCGTTTGTGCGGGATGTCGGCCAGTGTCTCCGCGTGGTGCAGCACCGTCACCGCGTCGAGCGGTGCACCGAGCAACAGCACCTTGCCACCCATGCGAACGAAACGGTCCAGTGGCGAGCCAGGTCCGTAGCCCTCGTGCAGCGGATGCACGCCGACCAATGCCTGGGCGTGCGCGCCGATGGCGGCGATATTGGCATCGGGGTGCGGACTGCGCCGCACACCGGGCATGCGGCAGATGAACCTGTTGAGCAATCCATAGTCAGGCTCGGTGCCTGTCTCTGGATCGGAAGGATCGAACGCGGGCCAGGCGTTGCGGGCCGCCGCATCAAGCGTGGCGCCATTGAAGGTCTCTTCGTACGGCGAGCGGTCCCACGAGACGTAGGCCATCAACGTGCCACCCGGCTGGATGCTGTCGAGCAGCGCCTGCACGATGCCCTCGGCCCCACCTTCCACCGGGCCGAGGGCCTTGAGCGAGGCGTGAACCATGATCACGTCGCCGGCAAGCAGGCCGAGGCGGTGCAGTTGCTGAGCAAACGCGTGGCGTGGCAGCGGTGTGGACATGGAGGGCGGGATGGTGCGGCCAAAGGGAATCGAACCCCTATCTGGCCCTTAGGAGGGGCCCGTTCTATCCATTGAACTATGGCCGCAGAAGCGAGCCCGCATTGTACGGGCAGGGTTGTGGTCCACTGGCCGCTGCTTCCCTTTGCGCCTTGCCGCACGCGGGCACGTATTCGCCCAGGAAATCGAGGAAGCTGCGCACCGCAGGCGATAGGCCGCGGCGCGACGGAAACACCGCGTGCACCACGCCCACGGGCGTGGTCCAGTCGGGCAGCAGGCGCACCAGCCGGCCTTCCTGCAGTTCCTGCTCGCACATGTAGTCTGGCAGCCAGCACATGCCACTGCCGCCGAGCACGGCCATCTTGAGGGTGAGCAGATCGTCGGCGACGAAGCGTGGCCTGTATTCCAGCACGGCCTCGCGGCCTTCCGGACTGATCAGGCGGATGCGGGCGGTGCCGTCGGTGGCCGACATGGCGACGCTGTCGAGCCGGCTGGCTTCTTCCAGCGTGCTGGGGGTTCCCTGCCTTGCAAGCAGCGCTGGGCTGGCCACCAGCAGCGAATGCGCGTCGTCCAGGCGCTTGACGACCAGGCTACCGCTTTCCTCGAGCGTCTGGCGCACGCGCAATGCCACGTCCACACCGTCCTTCACGAGATCGACCACGCGGTTGTTCACCTCCATCTCCACGCGCACGTGTGGGTGCCGCGCGAGATAGATCGGCATCACGCCGGCGAGCACCGTCTGCACCAGCGTGACGGGGCAGGTGACGCGGATGGTGCCGCGCGGTTCGGTCTGGGCAGTGGCGACCGCATCGGCGGCGGCCTGGGCGGACTCTCGCAGCGCCTGGCAGTGCCTCAGGTAGGTCTCGCCCACGTCGGTCAGCGACAGCTTGCGCGTGGTGCGCTGCAGCAGGCGCACACCGAGCTGGGCCTCGAGCCCCGCCACGCGGCGCGACAGGCGCGACTTGGGCATGCCCAGCGCGCGGCCGGCGGCCGCGAAACCACCGCGTTCCACGACCTCGGCGAAGAGGAGCATGTCGTTCAAGTCTTGCACGTGGGCCTCTCTTTTTAAACATTGATTGTTCTGATTATGGAACGATATGTCGTAAAACTGCCGACTTATCAATTATTCGATTCGAAATCAAAATCTATATATGGCCACAAGGCGTGGCTTCACTTCTGGAGATGTCCATGCAACTGCTTCATATCGATTCCGCGATCACCGGCGACCAGTCGGTGTCACGTCAACTCACCGCCAGCACGGTGGCAGCCTGGGTGGCCTCGCACCCCGGCACGCAAGTGCAGTACCTCGATCTCGCCAAGGATGCGCCCTCGCACCTCAGCGCCGAATCGCTGGGTTTTCGCACAGGCCAGGCAGCGGCCACCGAAGTGGAACGCCGCGAGAACGCGCTGTCTGAAGCGCTGGTGAGCCAGTTCCTGGCGGCCGACGTAGTCGTGATCGGTGCGCCGTTCTACAACTTCACCATCCCGACCCAGCTCAAGGCGTGGATCGACCGTCTGGCGCAGGTCGGCCGGACCTTCAAGTACACCGAAAAAGGCCCCGTGGGCCTGGCCGGCGGCAAGACCGTGATCGTGGCACTGAGCCGCGGCGGCGTGTATTCCACCAGCGAAGGTGGTCGCGCGATGGAACACCAGGAAAGCTACCTGCAGACCATCTTCGGCTTCTTCGGCATCACCGACGTGCGCTTCGTGCGCGCTGAAGGCGTGGGCATGGGGCCCGACGCCAAGGCCAAGGCCCTGGCCACCGCCGAGAGCGAGATCCGCGTCGCGGCCAACCAGCCGGCAGTGGCCCAGGCTGCCTGAGTTTCTCCGGAGCGCCAGACCTTCCTCCAGAAATGCCGCGGAACTGGCTCTGCCAGCCCGCAGGCATTGCCCCCTTGAGGGGGTGACGCGCTGAAAGCGCGGCGCGGGGATGGGTTTCGTCCTCGCGGGGGTCAGTCAAATGTCGTGGTGAAGATGAGGTCGATGGCGTTCTCTTCGCCCGCTCGGGCCCGCACCGTCACGCGGCGCGAGATGTCGTAGAACATCGACACCGTGCCCATCGCACCTGCCAGGCTGCTCTCGTACGTGAGGTAGAGCTTGTTGGACAGGCGCTTGCCCAGCGTGAGGGCGGCCGCCGAGGTGGTGCCATCGGCGTTCGTCGCACTGCCGGCGAAGGACAGTTCGTCCAGGCCGAAGGCGCCTGCCAGGCCACCGTCCAGATTGCCCCCGTTTCGAGCCAGCAGGGCCAACGCCGCCTGTTGCAGCACGGCGGCCTCGGCGCCCGCGCCGCTGGCCGGGCGGCCCAGCACCAGCCAGGCGAGCTTTTCGCTGTCGGGCAGCTCGGGGTCGGAGAACAGCCGCACGCGCGGCGCCTGCGCGTTGCCGCTGATGAGCACGCCCACGCGCTGCGTGGTGTTGGGGCGCACGGCGGAGATGTCCAGCGTGGGGTTGTCGTAAGGCCCGTTGAAACGCAGAAGGCCCGTTTCGATGTTGAGCCGCTGGCCGTAAGCGCGGTACGTGCCACGCACGGTGCGCACCTCGCCCAGCACGCGTGGTGCGGGTGAGGCGGGCGTGCTGCGCACGTTGAGTTCGCCGGACAGGCGGGTCTGCAGGCCCTGGCCGCGCACCTCGAAGTTGTTGCCCAGGTCCAGGTCCACCAGCACGTCGGGCTGCACGCGGAAGGCGTTCGGGTCTTCCAGTGGCCGCTCGGTGCCGCGCACCACCACGTCGTCGCCCAGGGTGGGCGTGGATTCGTCGGGCAGCACGAACAGGGCGCTGTCGGCGGTGAGCTTGCCGCGCAGTTGCAGGGCGGTGCCCGCGAGTTCTGCCTGCAACTGGCCGGAAAGCGTGAGCATGCGGTCGGCGCGGGTGGACACGCGCAGCTTGTCGGCATTGGCCTGCAGGCTGATGTAGGGTTGGCGGCGCGGCTGTCCCTCCACCGTGACGGTGCGCCATTCGGTGCTGCCGGTGGCCAGCAGTGTGCCGCCGTTGTCCGCGCCGCCGCGCCCTTGCAGGTAGAACCGGTCGATCGTGATGCGTTCGCCCGCGAGCGTGGCGCGCAACTGGCCGCGCGAGAAGGAAATGCCATTGACGAGCGAACGCAGGGCGAGGTCGTCGGCGTTGAGCGAGCCGTTGAGCAGGGGTTTGTCCCGTGTGCCGCCAACGGTCAGGTCGGCGCCGAGTGAGCCGCGCACGCGCCAGCCCGGTGGGGCCAGCGCCGACCACACGCCCATCTGGGGCAGGCTGGCTTTGACGGTGCCACGCAGCGGCGCCTGTTCGCCCCAGTGCCATGCGGCCTGCTCACCGCCGGGCGGGCTCAGTGCCGTGCTCACATCCGCACTGGCCTGGCCCAGGCGTTCGCTGTTCCAGCGCAATCGGGCCACCACGTTGCTGCCCCGCGTTTCGACATTCAACTGGGCTTCGCGGATGCCGGTCTGCAGGCGCTGGGTGGAGCTGGTGTTCTCGTCGAAGGCACCGTCGGTCTGGACGGAAAGGTCGCCGCTGCGCCGCTGCAGCCGCGCCGTGAGGCGAGGGGGTTGGTTGCTGTCGGCGGGCAGGGTGAGGTCCCACGCACCGTCGAACACGACGTCACCGCCGAGGCCGGATTCGGCCAGAGGGCCGTGGCGTGCACCTTCGGCGGTGGCGAGTGCGTCGACCCACGACAGGGGCAGTCCGGTGAGTTCACCGCGCGTCTCCAGCGCACCCGCCCGCCAGGTGATGCGGTCCCAGGCCAGGGTCATGGGGGTGGTGACGGTGGGCGTGGCCGCTGCTGCGGCCACGGTGGCGGCAGACACGGCCACGGCGGGCGCGGGTGCCGGCGTGGTGCGACGGCGGAAGTCGGGTTGCAGGCGCAGTTGCCCGGGGTCGGCCTGCACCTGCAGCACGCCGCTGCGCGCCCCTTGCCATTGCATGGCGAGCGCGGCGGCGCTCTCCAGCGTCCACTCCACCGTACGGTCGGGGCGCGCGCTGTCGGTGGCCTGCAGCTTCAGGCGGCTCAGTTCGAGGCGGCCCGTGTCGATGTCGGGCTGGCGTGCATGGCCCAGTTGCAGCACGCCCTGGGTGTCGAGCGTGGCGCTCCAGGGGCCTTGTTCGGCACGGCCCGCCAGGCCGAGGTCCAGGCGATCGGGCGGGCCGCTGGCGCGCAGGCGCAGTGCGGCGAGGTTGATCGTTTGCGTGGTGCTCGGGTTGTCCGCGTTGCCGGTGGCCACGTTTCGCGTGGCGCGCAGGCGCGGTGCATCCAGCGTCACCTGCAGGCGGGGCGGTGCCGCGGTGGTGGCGCCGTTCGCCGGAGGGGGGTAGCCGAACACGCCCAGACCACCCTGCCATTCGGCGTTGAGCCGGGCGCTGCCCTCGGCCTGCAGGCCGGGTTGTCCATCCAGTGCCGTGCGGATCTGTGCGCCGACCACTGGCAGGGTCTGCAGGCTGCGCACCCAGGCCAGCACGCGGCTGGCGTCGTCGAGGTTCAGGTCCAGATTGCCGTTGCCTTGGGCATGCGCTGTCCTGCCTTTCCAGTTGAGCTGCGCGCCGGGCAGCTGCAGCGCGGCCTGGCCGTCGAAGCTGCGCGCCCGCGTATCGAAAGCGCCTTTGCCGTCGAGCGTGGCATCGGCGGCGGCCAGCCGGAGCTCGCGCAGTTCGAGCACGCCCTGCGCGGCATCGTCCGGGCGCGGGCGCCAGCGGGCGCTGGCATCGAGTTCGCGCAGGCGCACGCCGGTCAGGGAGCCATCCCTCGGTTGGGTGCCCGAGGGTTGCACGCGCGCGCTCAGATCGATGGCGGCCTGCGCGGTGTTGGCGTCCACCGTGCGCGCGGTGACCTTGCCGTCGAGCGCGGCAGCCGCGATGCTGCTCCAGAGTCGGGCCGGGTTGATGCGGCTGGCGGTGATCTCGCCCTGCCATTCACCCAAGGGCGAGGCCTGAGGGCCGGTGGCGGGCTCCCACTGGCCTTGGCCTTGCACACGGCCACCGCCCAGCTGTGCCTCCAGCCGCGACAGCGTCCAACGGGTGCCGCGCTGCTCCAGCGCCGCGCCGATCTGTTCGATCGGCAGACGCTGACGATCGGCCGGGCCGCTGGCCGCGTTGGCCAGCTGCAGCTCGGCGCGCCAGGCCTCGCCTTCGGGCTGCGCCTTCACCGTGCCGCTGAACTGCGTCACCGGTGCCTGTGGCCAGAACGCGGCGAGGTCGATGCGCTCCATGGTGGCGTCGACCGTTTCGATGGGTTGCGGCCACCAGGGACGCAAGCGGGCCTTGGCGTCGAGCGTGGGGGCGTCGGCCTGGGCGCTGCCACCCGTGGCCTTGACACTCGCGCTGGCATCGAGCGCAGCGTCGGTGGCGCCCAGGCTGCCGGCGATGCGTGCAATGGCTTGAAGGGTCATGGCTTCGCCACCGGGCACCGTGGTCCGCACCTCGCCGCTGGCGTCCACCCGCAGTGGCATGGGGGCCTGAGCGCCCAGAATGGCCTGGGCCTGATACCGCCCACCCGCCACCTCCACGCTGTCCAGATCGAACTGGTGTGCATCGGCCACACCCAGGTTCCAGGCCCGGTCGGCCGGGCGGTAGCGGTACTGGCCTTTCATGCCGCTGAGTGTGAGGGGCTGTTCGCCGCCGGCCAGCGCCAGCTCGCCGATGGACCAGGGCAAAGTGACCGGCAGCGGGAGCGTGATCGGCTGCAGCGGTTCCGGGGACGCTGAGGGTTGTGGCGGGCGCTGATCGTCGATCTGCAGGCGACCGATGTCGAGCTGTGAAAGCCGCACGCCACGTCCGAGCAGGGCGTCTGCCCAGAACCAGGTGCTGAGGCCGATGCGCGTGTCGGTCGCCGTCACGCTCAGGCCATCGCGCTGCCATTGCAGGTGTGCAATCTGGCCACCGCGAAAAAGGCTGCCTTGCACATCGCTCACATCCAGCGTGCCTGCCTCGGGTCCTTGCCGCGCCATGAACGACTGGCCCCAGCCGATGGCCTGTGCCAGCGAGCCTGGCGAGGCAGCCCACAGACCAAAGCCGAGCAGGACGAGCAGCACGGTGGAGACCAGCCCGCCGACCACCCAGCGCACCGCACGACCCACACGCGAAGGCGGCGGAGCGGTGCGATCGAGGGGTGCTTCCGGGTCGATGCTCATGTGCCGTTCAGAATGTGAACCCCACGTTGAGGTGGATGCGGAAGCGCTTGACCTCCAGGCCGTAGGCGAGGTCCAGCTGCAGTGCGCCGACCGGGCTGTTGTAGCGGATGCCGGTGCCCACGCCCCACACGGGTTTGAGGTCACCGGCCTTGTTGGCGATGGCACCGCCGTCGATGAAGATCGCGTTCTCCCAGTTCGAGCGCTGGTCGGCGTTGAAGATCGGGCGTTGCCATTCCAGGCTCACCACGCCCTTGTAGCGGCCTGGCCCGATGCTGCCGTCGGCGCGGGTCACACCGATGTCGCGCAGGCCATAGCCACGCACGGTGTTGTCGCCGCCGGTGATGAAAAGCTGCGTGTCTGGAATGGGGGCGTTGTCGCGTGCCACCACGGCGCCGCCTTCGACACGCAGTGCGAGGCGGCCGAGCTGCGTGCGTCGGCCCGGTGCGCTCATGTCACGAGGCTGCCCAGGCGCCGGATCCGCCGCGCGCGAGATCGCTCCCAGGGGCCAGTAGGTGAGCCAGCGCGCGCTCGTTCGGGCAAACGGCAGGCGTGTGGTGCCCAAGGTGTAACCGATGCCGAGTTCCACGGCGAGGCCGTAGCCGCGGTGCGGAAACACCAGATCGTCAAAGCGGCGCCGCGTCCACGCGTAGTTCGCGCTGATGGATGACTTGGCCTCTTCCTGTGCGGCGGCGGAGAGCAACGTGCTCGTCACCAGGGCACGGTCGTATTGCAGGTAGAAGCTGCGGTCGTATTCCACGCCGAGTTGTGCCTGCCCCACGCGCAGGCGCTGGCTGGTGGTGGTGGTGAAGTCGTCCAGTTGCTTGGCCGCCTGCGCGCCGGCGATCTTGCGCCAGCCGTCGTCGTTGGGGATCGAGCTCCAGTCGGTGCTGGCGAGCTGGTCGTCGCGTTCGAGTCGCAGCTTGCTGACCGCACGCCAGCCGATGCCCGGCACGCTGTTGTGCGTGTGTTCCAGCGACAGGCGGGCACCGTTGTCGGTGCTCCCGCCGATACCGATCACGACCTTCTGGCGTTTGCTCTCGCGCAGCTGCACCATCACCGGCAGCGTCTCGCCGTCGGGCGTGGGTTCCACGTACACAAAGACCGAGTCGTAGTAGCCGCTCTCGGCAATGCGCCGCTGCGCGTCCTGCAGCTTCTCGAGGTCGTAGTCACTGCCCGGTGTCAGGCCGGTCAGGCGCACCAGCCGCTCGGCGGTGATGGCGTCGTAGCGCTCGGCGCCTTGCACCACGACCTCGCCCATGCGCATGGCTTTGCCGGAGTCGAGTTCGATGTAGAGGCGCGCCTGGTGGGCTTCGCTGTCGATGTCGGCCAGGCTGTTCTGCACGCGACCCGAGGGGTAGCGTTGCGCGATCAACCTTCTCAGTGCAACGGTCTTGGTGCGGTCCCAGTCGGCCTGTGAGAAGGGCAGGCCTGCGATCAGCCCCGCTTCCCGCCGGATGTCGGCACGCTGCGCCTCGGCCTCAGGTGCGTTGGCGATATCGCCCACGAAAGACACCGTGACCGATGCCACCTGCGTGACCGGCCCGGGGTCGACCCTGACGGTGATGGTGCCCAGCGAGGAGGGCGTCGCGCGGCGTTCGTTGTTGCCGGTGTCCGCCACCGCATCGCCAAGGCCGGGTGGTGGAACCACCTCCACAGTGGGCGAGAAGTGGCCCAGCGTGGCGAGCAGCTCGCGCACGTTGGCCGGTGCCTGTGCGAGCAGGCGGCCGAGTTCGCTGGCGTCGAGATTGCGCAGTTCGCGGTAGCGCTGCACCTCCATGTGGCGCAGGAGAAAGTCGCGCATGGCTTCGTCGGGCGCCTGCATGTCGATCTCGAAACGCGGAGCCACGGGCGCGCGGTTGTCGCGCGGACGGCGAGGGGTGTCGCTGTCGACGTCATCCGCGTCAGACGCATCGGTGCTGTTGCCTGGCACCGTGATCGGCTCGGGCGCTGCCTGGGCGCGTGCGGCGTGTGGCCACAACAAGGTCGCGCAAAGCAGGAAAGACCATGCCAACCAGGGGGCACGGCCCGGGAGAGGAAGGTTCATGCGGCCGTTATTTCGAGAGCAAGCGCATTGTGTCTTCCAGCCCCTTCAGGGTCAGCGGGTACATCCGCTGGCCCATCAGCTGCTGGATCACGCTGATGCTCTGTCGATACTGCCACACCCCCTGGGGTTCCGGGTTGATCCACGCAAAACGGGGAAATGCGTGTGTGAGGCGTTGCAGCCACTCGGCACCAGCCTCTTCATTGTTGTATTCAACGCTGCCGCCCGGTTGCAAGATTTCGTAAGGACTCATCGTGGCGTCGCCGACGAAGATCAGTTTGTAGTCCTTGTTGTACTTGCGGATGATGTCCCAGGTCGGGAACTTCTCGGCGTAACGGCGCCGGTTGTTCTTCCACATGAAGTCGTAGACGCAGTTGTGGAAGTAGTAGAACTCGAGGTGCTTGAACTCGCTTTTGACGGCCGAGAACAACTCTTCCACGCGCTGGATGTGCTCGTCCATCGTGCCACCCACGTCCATGAGCAGCAGCACCTTCACGTTGTTGTGCCGCTCCGGAATCATCTTGATGTCCAGGTAGCCGGCATTGGCGGCGGTGGAGCGGATGGTGTCGGGCAGGTCCAGTTCCAGGTCGTTGCCCTCGCGCGCGAACTTGCGCAGGCGGCGCAGGGCCACCTTGATGTTGCGCGTGCCCAGCTCCTGCGTGTCGTCGTAGTCGCGGTAGCTGCGCTGTTCCCAGACCTTCACCGCGCTTTTGTTGCCACCCTTGCCACCGATACGGATGCCCTGCGGGTTCTGGCCGCTGTTGCCGAATGGCGAGGTGCCGCCCGTGCCGATCCATTTGCTGCCACCTTCGTGGCGCTCCTTCTGCTCTTCCAGACGCTTTCTCAACGTCTCCATGAGCTCGTCCCAGTCCAGCTTCGGGGCGTTGGCCTTCTGCTCCTCCGAGAGGATGCGCTCCATCTCCTGTCGCAACCAGTCGGCCGGAATCGGCTTGGTGAAGTCCGCGATCATTTCCACGCCCTTGAAGTAGGCGGCGAAGGCGCGGTCGAACTTGTCGTAGTGCTTCTCGTCCTTCACCAGCGCGGTGCGTGCCAGGAAGTAGAAGTCGTCCATCGAGCAGGCCTCGGGGTTGCGGGGTCCGACCACGTCGGCCTGCAGCGCCTCGAGCAGCGTGAGGTATTCCTTGACAGAGACGGGCAGCTTGGCCGAACGCAGCGTGTAGAAGAAGTCGATCAGCATGGCGGTCCCCCAGGGCCCTTTCAGGCGTGCTTGTCCCTCAGGTACAGCAACTGCGCCTTCGCCTCCGGCCATTCGCCCGAGCGCATGCTGTACATCACCGTGTCGCGGATGGTGCCGTCGCGGCGCAGGGCATGCCCGCGAATGACGCCGTCCTTCTTCGCGCCCAGGCGCTCGATGGCGCGCTGCGAGGTGAAGTTGAAGTTGTCGGTGCGCCAGCCCACCACATGGCAGCCCAGCGTGTCGAAGGCGTGACCCATCATGAGCAGCTTGCAGGTGGTGTTCACATGGGTGCGCTGCACGCGGCGCGCGTACCACGTCCAGCCGATCTCGACCCGCTTCACGGCAGGCAGGATGTCGTGGAAGCTGGTGCTGCCCAGCACATCGCCGCTGGTTTCATCCGTCACGGCGAATGCGAAGCGGTGGCCTTCGGCGCGCATCTGCAGTGCCGATTCGATGTAGCCACGCGTCTGTTCCGGCTCCGGCACCGAGGTGATGCGCAGCTTCCAGAGCTCGCCATCGGCAGCGGCTGCGCGCAAGCCGGCTTCGTGGTCGAGCGAAAGCGGGACCAGGGCGATGCCGTTGGCGCGCAGGGTGACGGGTTCGACGAAGGCCATCGTGCAGTTCAGGTGGAAGGCGGCGGTGGCGCGATGATCCTGCGCGCCACGATCTTGCCCACGCCAGCACCCAGGGCGATCAGCGCCAGCCCGGCCATCTCACGCCAGCCGAATGCATCGGGCGCTGCGAAGAAATCGAGACCCAGCTGCTGTCCCAGCGCCCAGCCGCCCAGGGAACCGATGACAAAGCCGGACGCGTCGGCCAGACCTTCCTTCAACGCATGTCGGGTTTTCGGGTCCATATCAATTCTTCCGATCGCAATCAGGCAGATCGCGGGACGCCGCCGGGCCGGCTTTGCCGACGGCTGGCGTCGCTCCTTGAAGGGGATGCGGCCACACGAAGTGGGCAAGCAACGGGGTGATCATCGATTCCTCTGGTTCATGAAGACCAGCTTCTCGAAGAGGGTGGTGTCCTGCTCGTTCTTGAGCAACGCGCCCACCAGCGGCGGCACACTGACCTTGCTGTCGGCGCTCTGCAGCGCTTCGAGCGGAATGTCCTCGGCCATCAGGAGCTTGAGCCAGTCCAGCAACTCCGAGGTGCTGGGCTTCTTCTTGAGGCCAGGCAGGTTGCGCACGTCGTAGAAGGTCTTCATCGCGACGGTCAGCAGCTCCTTCTTGAGCGTCGGGAAGTGCACGTCCACGATGCGCTGCATGGTGTCGGCATCGGGGAACTTGATGTAGTGGAAGAAGCAGCGCCGCAGGAAGGCGTCCGGCAGCTCCTTTTCGTTGTTCGAGGTGATGAACACCAGCGGGCGGTGCCTGGCGCGGATCATCTCGTGCGTCTCGTAGCAGTAGAACTCCATGCGATCGAGCTCGCGCAGCAGGTCGTTGGGGAATTCGATGTCGGCCTTGTCGATCTCGTCGATGAGCAGCGCCACCGGCTCGTCCGCCGTGAACGCCTGCCAGAGCACGCCCTTGACGATGTAGTTGTGGATGTCCTTCACGCGTTCGTCGCCCAGTTGCGAATCGCGCAGGCGGCTCACGGCGTCGTATTCGTACAGGCCCTGCTGTGCCTTGGTGGTGCTCTTGATGTGCCATTGCAACAGCGGCATCTTGAGCGCGGCGGCCACTTCCTCGGCCAGCATCGTCTTGCCTGTGCCGGGCTCGCCCTTGACGAGCAGCGGACGCTTGAGCGTGATGGCGGCGTTCACGGCCAGCATCAGGTCCTGCGTGGCGACGTAGTTCTCGGAGCCTTGGAATTTCATGAAAAAACGCCTTGTGCGAAGGTTGGCAGGGGTGTTACCAGAGGTGAATACCAGTCTATATAATCGGCGGTTGATTTTTTCAGCCGGTTCCATTCATTGTGCTTGCAAAATGATTCCAATGTTGTCCACGATTGTCCGAACCCTTGTCGCCGCTGCGACGTTCTCCGTCGCTCTCGCCGCCCAGGCTCAGGGCGTGACAGGTGATGTGCAGGCTGGCCACAAGAAGGCTGAGATGTGCATCGGTTGCCATGGCATTCCCGGCTACCAGAACAGTTTCCCCGAGATCCACAAGGTTCCCAAGATCTCCGGCCAGACGGACAAGTACATCGTTGCGGCACTGAACGCTTACAAGAAGGGCGACCGCAAGCACCCCACCATGCGTGGCATCGCGGGCTCGCTGAGCGAGCAGGACATGGCCGATCTCGGCGCCTACTATGCTTCCCAGGCCGACAAGACCGCTCCCGAAACGCCGCGCACCGCGAACACCGCAGCCGCAGCCCTGATCGAGAAGGGTGCGTGCGCTTCCTGCCATGGCGCGAACTTCAGCAAGCCGATCGACCCGAGCTACCCCAAGATCGGTGGCCAGCACGCCGACTACCTGTTCGTCGCTCTCAAGTCCTATACCGTCGAAGGCAACGCCATGATCGGCCGCTCCAACGGCATCATGGCCGGCATCGCCAAGCAGTACACGCCGGCCGAAATGCGCGAGATCGCCAAGTACCTGTCAACCGTCGAAGGCGAACTCAAGGTGGTGCCGCAGTCGCGCTTCCGCTGATCCCCGCGCTTTCCAACAGCAAAAGGGCCGCTCCATGAGCGGCCCTTTTGTTTTGTTGTCCGTCGTGTGGCAGATCCCTCGGAGGCTCAGTCTTTCGTTGCCCGGCGCCGCACCGCGTCGATGTAGGCCTGTCCATCGGGTGGCCGCCCCGCGCGCTGGCTTTCCCAGAGCATGGTGCCCAGGCACTCCATCACCTCGTGGTGGGCCATATGCAGATCGCCGCGCCGTGCCGCCAGCAGTTCCACGGCCTGGCGGATGCCCGGTGGCTGGTCGATGCTGCACTGTTCGCTGATCGAGAGGTGCATGGACAGGTGCAGGAAGGGGTTGTCACGTCCTGTGTCGGGTTCACCCAGGCGTGCCAGTGCCGCGTCCAGATCACTCAATTCGCCGTGGTGCTCCGGGTGCTCGGCGATCCATTGGCTGGCCAGCGTTTCAATCGCCTCCATCGGTTGCTGCTGCAACTGCTTCTGATGGACCGAGCAGAAAAAACGCCGCACATCGGCTTGGGAGGGGTTGAACATGGTGCGGGGATTCTCCCCCATGCCGTGCGTCCTTGCGCCCGGCTTGGTTACAGTCGCGGGTTCACCCGAGGAGATCACCCATGACCCAAGCCTTCATCTGCGACGCGATCCGCACGCCCTTCGGCCGCTACGGCGGCGCCCTTTCCAGCGTGCGAGCCGACGACCTCGGCGCGCTGCCCATCCAGGCGCTCATGCAGCGCAACCCCAGCGTCGACTGGGCCGCCGTCACCGACGTGCTCTACGGCTGCGCCAACCAGGCCGGCGAGGACAACCGCAACGTCGCCCGCATGGCCGCCCTGCTCGCCGGCCTGCCCCTGGAGGTGCCTGGCGCCACCATCAACCGCCTCTGCGGCTCGGGCCTGGATGCCGTGGGCAGTGCGGCGCGTGCCATCAAGGCCGGCGAGGCCGGCCTCATGATCGCCGGCGGCGTGGAGAGCATGAGCCGCGCGCCCTTCGTCATGCCCAAGGCGGAGTCCGCCTTCAGCCGCGCCAACGCGGTCTACGACACCACCATCGGCTGGCGCTTCGTCAACAAGCTGATGAAGGCCCAGTACGGCGTGGACTCCATGCCCGAGACGGCCGAGAACGTGGCGGTGGATTACAAGATCGAGCGCGAGGCGCAGGACCGCATGGCGCTGGCCAGCCAGCTCAAGGCCGTGGCCGCGCAGAAGGCCGGGCACCTGGCGCGCGAGATCGTGCCGGTGACGATCCCGCAAAAGAAGGGCGATGCGCTGGTGGTGGACAAGGACGAGCACCCGCGCGAGACCAGCCTGGAGGCGCTGGCGAAACTGAAGGGCGTGGTGCGCCCCGACGGCACGGTGACGGCGGGCAACGCCAGCGGCGTGAACGACGGCGCCTGCGCGCTGCTGCTGGCCGATGAGGCGACGGCGGCGAAGAACGGGCTGACGCCCAAGGCGCGCATCGTGGGCATGGCCACGGCCGGGGTGGCGCCGCGCGTGATGGGCATCGGTCCGGCACCGGCCACGCAGAGGGTGCTGGCCCTCACAGGCCTCGCGCTGGAGCAGATGGACGTGATCGAACTCAACGAGGCGTTCGCGGCACAGGGGCTGGCGGTGCTGCGCCTGCTGGGCCTGAAGGACGACGACGAGCGGGTGAACGCGTGGGGTGGCGCGATCGCGCTGGGGCACCCGCTGGGCGCCAGCGGGGCCAGGCTGGCGACCACCGCTGTCAACCGGCTGCACGCCACGGGGGGGCGCTACGCGCTGTGCACCATGTGCATCGGCGTCGGGCAGGGCATCGCCCTCGTCATCGAAAAAGTCTGAGGTTCAGAGTTTCCAGGCCGGCAGCTGCCAGTTGCGCCACAGGGCAAGACCGCGCAGCCCGGCCGTGAACACGACGCAGGCCGCCAGCGCCATCCAGCCTGGTACCTCCATGGTCCACAGGCCCACATACAGCCAGCCGCCGGCAAATGCGCAGAGTGCGTAGGGCCGGTGGTCCTTGAACGCGGTGGGGATCTCGTTGCAGACCACGTCGCGCAACACGCCGCCGAAGACGCCGGTGATCAGGCCCATCAGCACGGCCACCAGGGCGGGCATGTCCAGCAGCAGGGCCTGATGCACGCCCGTGGCCGTGAACAAACCCAGGCCCAGCGCATCGGGCCACTGGATCGCCCGCTCGGTCAGCTTCACGTGACGACCGCGCAGGAACGCCATCGCCAGCACACACAAGGCCAGCACGCCCCAAAGCATCTCCACGTGACGCACCCAGAAGAACGGTCGCTGATCGAGCAGCAGGTCGCGCAGCGTGCCGCCGCCGAACGCGGCCAGAAAACCGACCACCGCCACGCCGACTGCGTCCAGCCGCATGCGCGCGCCCATCAGGATGCCGGACAGCGCGAAGGCCGCGGTGGCGGCCAGTTCGACCAGCAAGCGCAGCGTCTCGCCCCAGAACTGAATGTTGTGCATGTGCCAATTCTCGCCGCCTTGAACTCGATGGTGGCGAGACCGTTGGCCGCGTGCGGCGACAATCGTGAGCTTGAATCTCCCTCTCATCACCGATCCTCAGTTCTATCTTGTCGCGATTCCTGCGGTGCTCCTGCTGGGCATCAGCAAGAGCGGTTTCGGCGCGGGCTTCGGCTCGCTCGCCGTGCCGTTGATGGCGCTGGCGGTCACCGTGCCTCAGGCGGCGGCCATCCTGATGCCGGTGCTGCTGCTCATGGACCTGCTCGGTATTGCCGCGTTCCGCAAGAACTTTGATCGCAAACTCCTGACATTCCTGTTGCCCTGCAGCCTGTTCGGCGTGGTGGTGGGTGCCTTGCTGTTCAAGCTGCTCGATGCCCGTGTGGTCGCAGGCCTCGTGGGCGTGTTCACCCTGATGTTCCTGGCCCAGCGCCTGCTGTTTCCGCCGCGGCCGGACAGCGTGCCGCCGCCGCGCTGGGTGGGGGCACTGCTCACGGTCACCTCCGGGTTCACCAGCTTCGTGGCCCACGCAGGCGGGCCGCCACTCAACGCGTATGTGATCCCGCTTCGGATGCCCCCGGCGATCTTCACCGGCACGCTGGCTTTCCTGTTCTTTTTCGTCAATCTGGCCAAATGGGTGCCCTACGCCTGGCTGGGCCTGCTGGACTTGCGAAACATGTCGACCTCGCTGGCGTTGATGCCCTTCGCACCGCTTGGGGTGTGGATGGGCGTTCGCATTGCCCAGCGGATCAAGCCCCAGCTCTTCTACCGCCTCATCTATCTGGGCATGTTCCTGACGGGTTGCAAACTGGTGTGGGACGCGGTGGCGATAACATAGCGCCCGGTACCCCCATCCCTATCGCCCACGCGCCGCCGCACGGGGCGTCCGCACACAAAGAGGAGCTCTTCATGCCCATCGTGGTGATTGCGAATCCCAAAGGAGGCGTTGGCAAGTCCACGCTGTCGACCAACGTCGCCGGCTACTTTGCCCGCCAGGGTCACTCGGTCATGCTGGGCGATGCCGATCGCCAGCAGTCGTCGGCGCTGTGGCTCAAGCTGCGGCCGCCCGAGGCCCGGCCGATCCAGACCTGGGAGGTGTCGCAGGACCTGATCGCGCGGCCACCCAAGGATGTCACCCACGTGGTGCTGGATACCCCGGCGGGCCTGCACGGCTGGCGTTTCAAGGACGTGCTGAAGATTGCCGACAAGGTCATCGTGCCGCTGCAACCCAGCATCTTCGACATCTATGCCACCCGCGCCTTCATCGACGAACTGGCCGAATCCCGTCGCGGGGGCAAGCTGCAGGTCGGTATCGTCGGCATGCGGGTGGACATGCGCACGATCGCCGCTGACAAACTGGGCGAATTCGTGACCGGGCTGGGCCTGCCTGTGCTGGGGGCCTTGCGTGACACGCAGAACTATGTGCACCTTGCGGCGCGCGGGCTCACGCTGTTCGACGTGACGCCGAGCCGGGTCGAGAAGGATCTGCGGCAGTGGCAGGGCACCTGCGAGTGGCTTGACCGCTGACGGATCGCGGCAGCCGTGTCGCCGGTCCGACATGCGCAACGTGGTGCCAGCGATACAGTCGCCGCCATGAAAACCTTCGAATCCCTGTCCGAAGTCGCGGCCTCCGTGGGCCAGGAAGTGGCCGTCAGCGAATGGGTGACGATCACCCAGGAACAGGTCAACCGCTTTGCCGAAGCCACTGGTGACCATCAGTGGATCCATGTCGACGTGGAGCGGGCCAAGGCCGGGCCATTCGGCGCTCCGATCGCCCACGGCTTTCTCACGCTGTCGCTGCTGCCGGTGTTTTTCGAGTCGGCGTTCGACATCCGCAACACGCGCATGGGCGTGAACTACGGGCTGAACCGGGTGCGCTTCACGGCGCCCGTGCCTGTGGGCAGCCGCCTGCGTGCCCGTCTGACCTTGCAGGCGACCGAGCCGATCGAGCAGGGCGGCCTGCAGATGACATGGGCAGTGGTGGTGGAGCGCGAGGGCGCCGAGAAGCCGGTGTGTTTTGCCGAATCGCTGGTGCGTCAATATCCCTGAGTGCGGGGGGAGGTACCGACCTCAGTTGATCCGCACGAGTTGACGGGGGTCCAGCCAGCCATCGAAATGCTGGATCAGGCGGTTGATGCGATCCGCCGCGATGGACTGATCGTGCTGCTGGGAAATCTGCTGGTAGGCGTCGTTGCGCAGCAACCAGAGTTCCTGGGGCGTGCGGGCCTGTTCGATCTGCTTGCGCAAGCGGATCGCGGATTCGCTCGTGCAGTCTTCGATGCTGAGCGCAAGCTGTCGCCGGATCTGGGCCAGATCTTTGAGGCTGGGCTTCCGGTGGACGCGCTGTCGAGGCGCGAGATTCACCCGGATCATGCGTGTCAGGGCGGAAATCAAGGGGGTCTCCGTGCAAACCTCCCCGTTTCGGGGAGTGGACATGGTGCAATGGTGCGCGCTTGCCGCCCCGATGGTGTTCACCCACCAGGGCTCAGCGTGACCTCCATCACGGAACAGGCATCGCAAATTGCAGCTGACGCCAGGCCTCGAACACCGTCACCGCCACCGCATTCGAGAGATTGAGGCTGCGTTGGCCGGGCAGCATGGGCAATCGCAGGCGCTGCTCATGGGGGAATGATTCGCGCAAGTCGTCCGGCAGTCCCTGGGTTTCGGAACCGAACACCAGCCAGTCGCCTTTCTGGAATCGGTTGTCGAACACATTGTGGCTGCCGCGTGTGGTGAAGGCGAACATGCGTTGCGGGTCGGGTGCCGCGGTCTGCAGGAAGCTGGCCCAGTCGGTGTGGCGTTTGAGTTCGGCGTACTCGTGGTAGTCCAGCCCTGCGCGGCGCATGTGGCGGTCTTCCATCGAGAAACCCAGGGGCTCGATGAGGTGCAGGGTGCAGCCGGTGTTCGCGCTCAGGCGGATCACATTGCCCGTGTTGGGCGGGATTTCGGGGTGCACGAGAACAATATGGAACATGACAGGCGGCTGACGCTGTGAACGTGGGCGGCGAGCTTAACGCGGAGGCGTGTGCGCGAACACCAGCGCACTGACCGATCCCGCTCCCGCCTGCATCAGCGCCTGGGCGGCGGCATGCAGCGTGGCGCCCGTCGTGGTCACGTCGTCCACCAGCAGCACGTGCCGGCCCCGCAGTCGGGCCGCATGCATCGGGTGTGCGGCAAACACGCCTCGCAGGTTGCTCAGGCGCTGTTCACGCGAGAGCCGGTGCTGGGCGGGCGCCTCGATCAGCCGCACGAGCGCATCGGCCAGAGCCGGTGGGCGTGAACCCGGCGGCCGCCTGCGCCGCAGAGCCTTGACCAGTTCCCAGGCCTGGTTGTAGCCGCGCTCGGCCAGGCGGGCGGGCGCCAACGGTACGGGGGCAATGAGGTCGGATTGCGACAGCAGCGCATCGGCCATCGGGTTGCGCAGCATCTCCTGGGCGAATGGGCCTGCCCAACCGGGTTCCTGGCGGAACTTGAAGCGGGCGATCAGCCCGTCCCACGGGTAGGCGTAGTCCACGGCAGCGGCGCAGGCACGCAAGGTCGCGGGAGCCGACCGGTTCATGCAAGGGCCGCAATGCACGGTGCCCGCCGGCAGGCGGGTGGCGCAGGTGGTGCAGCGCGGGGCGTCATCCTGGAACCGGCAGGTGCAGGCCTCGCAGACGGGCCGGGACGGCCATGCGCCGCAGACCTGGCAGGTGCCGGGCAGGGAATCCCACAAAGTGCGCCAGTGCATGAACATGGGGCCAATATACTGACGCGCGCCGCCTCTGCGCCCCACGTTCCGCTTTCCGGCATTTTTCTTGAGCAGCATTTCTCCCTCTGTTGAAACCACCGTGCCCGGCATGGATCCCGTGGCTGCGCTGCGCTGGCAGCAACGTGTCATGACGACCAGCCCCTGGCTGCACGAGGAAGTGGCTTCGCGCATGGCCGAACGCCTGAAGTGGTTTCGGCAGTTGCCCACCAGCTGGTTGCATTGGGAACCGGTGGGAGGGGGGCTGCTGGCGCACCGGGAATTGCGCGGGCAGATGCCTGACGCTCCCTGCCATATCGCCGCGCAACGCCTTCCGAACGCCTTGCAGGCCACCCGCGAGACCGGTGGGCCTGGCTGGAACCCCTTGAGCTGGGGCCGGACGAAGGGACCGCAGGCCGCCACGGCTGACACACGGGTGAACATGCTGTGGGCCAACATGGCGCTGCACATGGAGCCTCGACCCCAGACCCTCATCAGGCGCTGGCACTCGCACATCGAGACCGACGGCTTCCTGATGTTTTCCTGCCTGGGCCCTGACAGCCTGCGCGAGTTGCGCTCCGTGTACATGGCGCACGGCTGGCCGGAACCGTCCCATGCGTTCACCGACATGCACGACTGGGGTGACATGCTCGTGCACAGCGGATTTGCCGAGCCGGTGATGGACATGGAGCGCATCACCCTGTCGTACAGCGGCGCAGAGCCACTGCTGGCGGAATTGAGGGGGCTCGGGCGCAATCTGAATGTGTCGCGCTTTGCGGCCTGCCGATCGCGGGAATGGCGTGCGCAGCTGTGCCGCGCCATCGAAGCGGACTTGCCGCGCGCTGCCGATGGCCGGCTCCTGCTGACCTTCGAGATCATCTACGGCCACGCCTTCAAACCCGTGCCGCGTGTGGCCATGGGGCCCGCCACGACGGTACCGATGGAGGACATGCGCGCCATGCTGCGAGGCCGAAGGGGTTGAGCCCGGGTCGGTTGCATGGGCTGTTCGCGGCGATGAAGGCGCATTGTCCGAGTCGGATGTGACGGTTTTGCCTCGGGTTTGCACTCGTCTCACCGCTACAATCGGCGGCTATCCAGATTTCGAGGGAATTTTCCCTGCGTCGCCGCGCGCGCCTTCGGGCAGGGCGTGGCCCGAACCGGTGGTGGGTGGTGAGCCTTACCTGCAACGCTTTCCGTTTCGCGACCCAGTCTGAAGAAGGCGTGGAGTGGTCGTTGAAACGCAACTGCTCGGTCACGCCGGCACAACTCGGAGGGCTGTATGCCTCGCTGTGTGCCGTGTCGTTGGGTGTGGCCGGATTCCTCTGGTCGCAAGGAGCCATGCTGGTGCTGCCTTTCGCGGTGCTGGAGTTGGTCGCGGTGGGGGCAGCCTTCCTGGTCTATGCCCGACACGCCGCGGACAGCGAGCGCATTCGCTTGCTGGACGGCAGGCTGGTGGTGGAGCAGGAGACGGCGGGACGGGTGAAGCGCAGCGAATTCGTTCGTGACTGGGTGCAGATTGAGCCGCATGGCGGAGACGGTCTGATGATCGAGGTCCGTGGCGGGGGGCAGACGGTCAGGTTGGGGCGGTTTTTGCGTCCTGAGCTGAGGCCGGTGCTGGTGCGGGAGATTCGCCAAGCTTTGCGTGGCGCTTGACGGTGGTGTTTTGGGTAGGTGAGCCCGGAAAATTTTGTTCTAATCGGCATTGATATAAATCAATACTTATATTTGAGGCGCTTAAAGTGAGTACGACGAATAAAAAGGTGCATTCCCTGCGAAACCGGTGGACCACGATCCGCACGGTGGCGACCACGCTGGCGTTGAGCGCAGGCGCCTGGAGCACGGTCGCTGCTCAGGCCGTCAAGGATCTGGCGGGGGGGCCCGCGGTCAACCAGCTGAACTTCCATCCGCCGGTGACCCGCATTGCCGAAGAACAGCACTGGCTGCACTGGTTCATGATGGTGCTGTGCGCCGTCATCTTCGTCATCGTCTTTGGCGTGATGTTCTATTCCATCCTGAAGCACCGCAAGGCAGCTGGCCACAAGGCCCGGGAGCTGCCGGAGCCGATCTGGGTGGAGCTGGGCTGGACCATCGTTCCCCTGCTCATCGTCATCGGCATGGCGTTGCCCGCCACCAAGGTGCTGGTGGCCCAGAAAGACACCACCAACAGCGACCTGACCATCAAGGCCACTGGCATGCAGTGGAAGTGGGGCTATGACTACCTGAAGGGCGAAGGCGAGGGCATCGGTTTCCTCTCCACCCTGGACAACAACCAGCGCCTGATGTCCAACAGCGGCAAGCCCGAGCCGACCGACGATTACCTGTTGCGCGTGGACAACCCGCTCGTGGTGCCCGTCAACAAGAAGGTCCGGATCATCACCACCGCCAACGACGTGATCCATGCCTGGATGGTGCCGGCCTTCGGCGTCAAGCAGGACGCGATCCCCGGTTTCGTGCGGGACACCTGGTTCCGCGCCGAGAAGACCGGTGACTTCTATGGCCAGTGTGCCGAGCTCTGCGGCAAGGAACACGCCTACATGCCGATCCACGTGAAGGTGGTGTCGGCCGAGGAATACACCGCCTGGGTGACCGATCGCAAGAAGGCCATGGCCGCTGCCGCCGATGACCCGACCAAGGTCTGGACGCTGGCCGACCTGGTCAAGCGAGGCGAATCTGTCTATGCCGCCAACTGCGCGGCCTGCCACCAGGCCAATGGCAAGGGTGCTGGCCCGATCAAGCCTCTCGATGGCTCCGCCATCGTGACCGCCACCGATCACGGCAAGATGATCGAAGTGGTGCTCAACGGCGCTGCCGGCGGTTCCATGCCCTCCTGGAAGCAACTGTCCGACACCGAACTCGCTGCGGTGATGACCTTCGCCAAGAACAACTGGTCGAACAAGACCGAGCAGATCGTGCAGCCGGCCGAAGTGCTGGCCGCCCGCAAGTGATCTGTCCGCCAGAACCATATTGAGTCTCAAAGGAATCGACCATGAGTGCAGTTCTTGACCACCACGACGCACACGGCCACGACCACGATCACGACCACCACGCTCCCACGGGCTGGCGTCGCTGGGTCTACGCCACCAACCACAAGGACATCGGTACGCTGTACCTGCTGTTCGCGTTCACCATGCTGATGATCGGTGGTGTCCTGGCGCTGCTGATCCGTGCCGAGCTGTTCCAGCCGGGCCTGCAGCTGGTGAACCCCGAGCTGTTCAACCAGCTCACCACCATGCATGGCCTGATCATGGTGTTCGGTGCCATCATGCCGGCCTTCGTGTGCTTCGCGAACTGGATGATCCCGCTGCAGATCGGCGCATCCGACATGGCCTTCGCGCGGATGAACAACTTCAGCTTCTGGCTGATGATCCCCGCCGCCATCATGCTCGTGGCCTCGTTCTTCATGCCCGGTGGTGCCCCTGCCGCCGGCTGGACGCTGTACGCGCCGCTGACGCTGCAGATGGGCCCCTCGATGGATGCCGGCATCTTCGCGATGCACATCCTCGGTGCCTCGTCGATCATGGGCTCGATCAACATCATCGTGACCATCCTGAACATGCGCGC
>QFCS01001000.1_pt1 | contig 57939 bp, 48 predicted proteins | sample 3576561 | NCBI WGS metagenome assembly QFCS01 | reverse complement strand
TTCAGCCGTCCGGTCAGTTTCTCTACTACCACGTTAGCAACCGACAATCCCGAAGAGGCTTTAGCTGCCTCCCTGAACAAATACGGAAATGTGGATTTGGACTTTATGTCCGAAATCAGCAGCCTGCCTGCCGATACCCTGAAAGAAGCCCTGCACGGGCGGTTGTTCTACAATCCGCTACAACAGGAATATGAAATAGCCGAACGTTGGATTGCAGGCAACGTGGTGGAGAAAGCAGATGAAGTAAGAGCCTATCTCGAAAACTATCCCGATGATACCGAAGCCAAAGAAAGCCTTACCGCTTTAGAGGAAGCCCGACCAAAACGTATCGAATTTGAGGAACTGGATTTTAACCTCGGCGAACGGTGGATACCTACCGGAATTTATGCCCGTTTCGCTTCGCATTTGTTCGATGCGGATGTACTGGTTCATTACTCCGAAAGCTCCGACGACTTTTCCGTAAAGTGTCATCAGGGCAATATGCACATTTGGGAAAAATATGCCGTTAAAGCGGAAAGCCGCACGTTTGACGGTATTGCCCTGCTCAAACACGCCCTTGTCAATACCACGCCTGATATTACCAAAAAGGTAATGGTTGGTGACCAAGAGGTCAAAGTACGGGATATGGAAGCCATACAAATGGCGAACACCAAGATTGATGAAATCCGTATCGCCTTTACCGATTGGCTACACGCACAAAATGATGAGTTTAAAAACAGGCTGACCGACCAGTACAACGATACATTTAACTGTTTCGTTCGCCCGAACTATGACGGAAGCCATCAGGAATTTCCGGGATTAGACCGCAAGGGAGCAGGCATTGAAGACCTGTATTCAAGTCAAAAGGACACCGTTTGGATGATAAAGCTGAACAACGGTGCTATCTGCGACCACGAAGTAGGCGCAGGAAAAACGCTGATAATGTGTACCGCAGCGCAGGAAATGAAGCGTTTGGGATTAGCCCATAAGCCGATGATTATCGGGCTGAAAGCAAATATACCTGCCATTGCCGAAGACTACCGTAAAGCCTATCCACACGCCAAAATCCTTTATCCGGGTATTGATGATTTTACGCCGAAAAAACGCCTGCGGATTTTCGGGAATATTAAAAATAATGATTGGGATTGCGTGATACTTACGCACGACCAGTTCGGAATGATACCGCAATCGCCCGAAATACAAAAGGAAATCCTCGAAATAGAACTGGACAGCGTAGAGCGCAATCTCGATGCCCTGAAATCGCAGGGCAAGGAAGTGACAAGGGGAATGCTCGCCGGGGTAATCAAGCGGAAAGAAAATCTTGAAGTAAAGCTGAAAACGCTGCAACACGATATTGAAAACCGTAAGGATGATATTGTGGACTTTAAGATGATGGGCATAGACCATTTGTTTGTGGACGAAAGCCACCAGTTCAAAAACCTGATGTTCAACACCCGTCATACACGGGTTGCCGGACTGGGGAACGTGGACGGCAGCCAAAAGGCACTGAACCTGCTGTTTGCAATCCGCACCATTCAGGAGCGTACCAATGCGGATATGGGTGCAACCTTTCTTTCGGGTACAACCATCAGCAATTCATTAACGGAATTGTACCTGCTGTTTAAATACCTGCGCCCCCGTGCATTGGAAAAACAGGGTATTCATTCCTTTGATGCGTGGGCAGCTATCTATGCACGGAAAACGACCGATTATGAATTTTCGGTAGCTAACAATATTGTAGCAAAAGAGCGTTTCCGCTACTTTATCAAAGTGCCGGAACTGGCACAGTTCTATTCTGAAATCACGGATTACAGAACGGCTAAGGATATTGGTATTGACCGCCCCACTAAGAACGAGGTATTGTACAACATACCGCCAACGCCCGACCAAGAAGCCTTTATCCAAAGCCTGATGCAGTTTGCCAAAACGGGCGATGCTACTTTGCTCGGTAGAGAACCATTATCGCAAAGGGAAGAAAAAGCAAAGATGCTCATTGCGACGGACTATGCCCGTAAGATGTCGCTCGATATGCGTATGGTAAGTGGTATATACGACGACCATCCCGACAACAAGGCTTCGCATTGTGCGGTAAATATCGCCAAGTATTACAACCAGTTCAACGCACAGAAAGGAACGCAGTTCGTTTTCTCCGATTTGGGAACCTACAAGCCCGGCGAATGGAACGTGTACTCCGAAATAAAACGCAAACTCGTGGAGGACCACGGCATACCTGCGCACGAAGTAAGGTTTATTCAGGAAGCGAAAAATGATAAGCAACGTAAGGAACTTATCAACGGAATGAACGAGGGCAAAATCCGTGTACTGTTCGGTTCTACAAGTATGCTCGGAACTGGCGTAAACGCACAGAAAAGAGCTGTTGCCGTTCATCATTTAGATACACCGTGGCGACCGTCTGACCTTGCCCAAAGGGACGGGCGGGCAATCAGAAAAGGCAATGAGATTGCCAAATTCTTTGCCGATAATAAAGTTGCTGTGATTATCTATGCAGTTGAAAAATCGTTGGACAGTTACAAATTCAACCTGCTGTATAATAAGCAGCTTTTCATCGACCAGTTAAAGAATAACAACCTGACCAAAAGAACGATTGACGAGGGAAGTATGGACGAAAAATCGGGAATGAACTTTTCGGAATATGTAGCAATCCTGTCAGGAAATACAGACCTGTTGGATAAAGCCAAACTGGAAAAACAGATTGCCGGACTGGAAAGCGAAAAGCTGGCGTTCAACCGCTCTAAATCCAGTGCCAAATTTAAGGTACAGGATTATATGGAAATGTTGCAAAGCACTCAATCCCGTTTGAGCCGGATGAGTACCGACTGGGAAAACTTACAGCAACGCCTGCAAAAGCGTTCGGACGGTACAATCGAAAACCCTGTGCTGTTAGATGGCTTGCCGCCCAATGCAAATCCGAAACAAATAGGCGCAAAACTGAACGAGATTGCGAACAAAGCCCGCACGGCAGGCGACTATCGTGAAATAGGCAACCTCTACGGGTTTCAATTATTGGTTAAAACAGAACTTCCAAAGGATAATTCAACACTCGAAAGGGTCAATAGATTTTTTATAACTGGCGAGGGCAATATCAAGTACACCTACAATAACGGTCTGATGGCAAAAGACCCCGAAACCGCCGCAATGAATTTTTTAAGGGCTTTGGAAAAACTGCCGGGCTTTGTGAAGCAGGAGCAGGAGAAAATCGCTGAAATACAAAAAGACCTGCCGATACTTCAGGAAGTGGTTAACGGTACTTGGGCTAAGGAAAGTCGATTGAGTGAGCTTAAAACGGAACTGGCTGCCGTAGAAAGAAAGATACAGCTATCTATTACGCCGGAAACCAAACAAGATGCTTCGGAGCAGGCAGAAAAGCAGAATGAAGCCCCAAAGGTGCAGGAAAGCATTATACGGACAAAAGGCGTTCATTCACCTCGTGGCGTATTATAATAGTCGTTACTTTTCGTCCATTTTTTTTATTAGGGCTTCACACAGGCTGTCAAGGAATTTGGTTCGGTTTATCTTACGGGCTTTCAGTTCCATAAACGTGTGGTAAAAATCGCCTAACTCAATATTAAAGGCTTCTTCAAAAGTTTTAGCTATCAATTTTATGTCTGTATTCCCATTGTTAAATACACCGTGGGAGTACAGTGCATATATGAGTTCCGTCAGTGCCGTTTTACTTGCCGTCCATTTCAATGAATTGTCCGAACCCCTTTTCACATTGATGTTATTGAGCCTGTCTTCCAAATAAACTTGTATCAGGTCATTGGCAATTATCTTGGCTACCTTATAGTCGTGCGAAGTAGAAAAGCGGTGGTCTGCTTCAAAATAAAAAGTGTCCAACCATAACCGTATATCGTGTTTCCCTCGCACAAAAAATTTCTCGTCAACGAAAGAATTATTGCTGCGGTAATACTTGTAAAAATCAATGTTACTATCAAAGAACCTCTTTAGCTTTTTCAGTTCTTTGGTAAAATATTTCCTGATGCGCTTGGCTCCATAGGGTCTTCTCGTTTCGATTTTATAGATGGCGTTATAGTAGATGAGTTTTGAAACAATAACAGGTTTCTGATACTTGAAAAAATAAATTTCTTCTTCTACATTTTTAAATCCTCTCTTTATAACATAATTCCTAACTTCTGAAAGACATTCGAGAATTAGCTGTATAGCAGCTTCTATGCGTTGTATAGAGCAATCGCTTTCAATCTCCAGTTCATTGATTGATGTTTCCAGTTTATGTAGCGTTTCATTATAGAATTTATTCATTCGCTTATTTTGATATACACATTGTTCGTTAATATAGAAAAGCTAATTTCACCCTCCTATCGTGGTGGTGATGGAGATACTTATATTTTGCTGCATAATTTAATGGGTTGTAGCATGATGCAGGTCAATTATTAACGAACTAACCCTGCATCACTACCACCTATTTTTTGCCGAAATTTTTAACGGTTTGCGGTTTACAACAATTGGTGCTTATTGCAACTTTAGTAAGTCAATGCAAGCCCTACACCAAGCCCCATATCACTATCATAGTGGGTACGGATGCCAAAATTTTTGTTGACGATATACCTAAGTTCTGCCATATACTCAAAATCTGTATTGACCATAAAGCCACCTCTCAACCTTTTTGAGATAGGAATATCCTCACGCATCAATGACAATCGTACAATGCCGTCGTGATATACCTCTGCCTGAAAATTAACGAGCATAGGCAAGGTGTAGACGAAACCTAAGCTCACAGCCCGGCGGGTATCCTTTTCATTCTTTTGTCCGAATAAGTTTGTTTCGTGTTCGTCTATTCCCATTTTACGGTAACGCCAATCAAAACCAATAAACGGCATGAACCATTGCATTTTCCCTATAAATCTCCCCAAATGGGTTTCTACTTCGTAGCCGTGCATATCATTGTACCCTAAACGCCATTCTGTACCTAATGACCATCTTGTGTTCTGAAGCATCGCCTCTCCGTCATTTCCATTGGTGGCAAAGTCATTCTGTGCCATGAAATGGGGCATGTTGCTTTCCCGTTGCAATGCTTTATAGGCTTTCTCTTTATCAGGCAGGTACGGGTTTTGGTAATCGCCTACGGCAAACACCCTGTTCATCCCCGACATCATGTGGTACAGGATGTGGCAGTGAAAGAACCAATCACCCTCTTCATTGGCGGCAAACTCGATGGTGTCCGTTTCCATCGGCATGATGTCAATGATATTTTTCATAGGCGCATTTTCACCTTTACCGTTCAGTACTCGGAAATCAAATCCGTGCAGGTGCATAGGGTGGCGCATCATGGAGTTGTTATAAATGGTGATGCGCAGTACTTCGCCTTTCTTAACGGGTATTTTATCCGTTTCAGAAAGTACCCTGTTGTCCATGCTCCAAACGTAGCGGTTCATATTCCCGGTAAGAGTAAACTTCAGTTCCTTTACAGGCGCATCTTTGGGAAGTGTTGTATTGTAGGGAGATTTAAGCATGGCATAGTTTAAGGTAACAATATCTCCCAAAGCATTTGCATTGTAACGGTTGGGGTCGTTATCCATATTCATACCCTCATGCTTGCTGTGGTCGGCTTTCTTTCCCGCTTCTCCCGTAATTTCGGGGTACATGACCACGTTCATATCCATTTGGTTGAGGCTCATGTTCATGCCCATATCGTCCAAATCGCCGTTCATCTTCATCATGTCGTTCATCATCTTCATCCCCTCGAAATACTTCAATCGTGGAAGCGGAGAAATAAGCTGTTTGACACCATTACCTATAAAGTAGCTTGCCGATTGTGTCCTGTCCTCGGTGGTCGCCAAAAACTCATACGCCAAGCCATCTTCGGGGATGGTAACGACCACATCATAGGTTTCGGATACGGCAATGATTAACCTGTCCACTTCTACAGGCTCCACATCGTTGCCATCGCTGGCGACCACGGTAATCTTACCTCCGGCATAGCGAAGCCAGAAATAGGAAGATGCACCGCCGTTGGATATGCGAAGCCGTACTTTATCCCCAGCCTTTAAGGTCTTGCCGTCCACTGTTTTCAGTTCGGGCGAGTTGCTGCCATTGATAAGGATTTTATCATAATACACATCGCTCACATCCATTGCCAGCATCCGCTTCCACTCATTGGTTACTTTTACGCCTAATTTTCCCTCTTTAATGGCTTCAATGTATGATTGCGTTGCCTTCTTTTTGATAGCAGCCCAATCGTTGGCGTTGTGCAGCATCCGGTTGATGTTGTCGGGGTTGTAATTTGTCCATTCGCTTAGAATAATGGGTACGGTCGGCAAATCGTCAATGCCTTTTCTAAAGGTTTTGTCATCCTCCCGTTTCTTCATTACAAAATTACCGTACATGCCTATCTGCTCCTGCAAACCCGAATGGGAGTGATACCAGTGCGTACCGTGTTGGATAATAGGGAAACGGTAGGTATAGGTAGTGCCGGGCTTAATGGGCTGTTGCGTAAGATGGGGTACGCCGTCTTCTTTATTGGGCAGGAACACGCCGTGCCAGTGCAGTGATGTACTTTCTTTCAATTGATTGTGTACTACAATCTCGGCGGTGTCGCCCTCGGTAAAGGTAAGGGCGGGCATCGGGATTTGCCCGTTTACGGCAATCGCCCTTTTTTGCTTACCTGCATAGTTGACAAGCGTATCTTTTACATACAGCTCGTAACGCACTACTTTTTGTGCAAACAGCGTTTGTGTGCAAAGCAGTATCAGCACTGTTTGCAGTATTCTTATGGGTATTTTCTTATATCTGTTCATTAGTTGAAAAATTTATTTGATGCCGTCTTCCATCATACTAAACCACTCCATCAAAACCTGCTTATCCTCCTGTGATAATACCGCATTGCGATGAATGAGTGTGTATGACGACAAAGGCATTTCCTCGTCCTTGACCTGCCCCGCCATAGCCCTGAACTTATTTCGTTGCCTGCGGGCAGAATATTCGCCAAACTCGCTAAAGTTGAGTTCCTCTTTGCCCTTTTTGATATGCTCTGCCATGTACCATGCTCCGGGCTGGATACGGCTATACCATGGATAACTGGTGTTGTTACTGTGGCAGTCATAGCAGGATTGGACAAGGATAGCCTTTACATTTTGGGGTATGGTGTACACCCTCTCAATATGGGTGGCAGGTACTTCATCCGACTGGTTCCGTAACGGCTGAAAGAACTGTATGCCGATGACGATAACAGCCAGTCCCAATATGATTTTCTTTTTTAAGGACATATCATTTCTTTGCAATAGTTTCCGTTACGGAGCCACAGCCAGGCATCTTAGCACCGTAATACGGGTTTTTAATTTCCTTTGTTTCACTTAACCAAAATGCTCCCTTTCCATTATTAAATTTGGGACAGGTTATTTTATATACAGGCTTACCCAAATCAAATGATTTAGCCAAATCGTAAAAGTCTTCGCCCAGCATTACGAGGTGTTCCCTTTGGTGGTGGATATTGCCTAAGTTGGCGGCTATATGCTCACCATTTTCCTTGATACTGGCGGAGATGTCGTTATAAGCCTTTAGCTGTTCTGTATTAAAACTGGTGGTATCCATGCTGTAAAGTGTCTTTACCAAGCCCTGCGCTGCATATACCGCCTCTTTATCGTCGTCAGACGAAAGGGTGGATACCAACTTCTCGTACTGCCCGAACAGACCGGGTATGGTCGCCTCTGCGGTTGAGGTATGATTGGCGTGTTCCGTAGTGTCTGTATGTGCTTCGGCAGAACTGTTCTGCTTTTCTGAATTGCCGTTACATGCCGATAATATTAAAATGGCAATACCAAGACCTGTTGAGATTAAATATTTCATTGTTACTTAATTTTAAAGGTGAATTACTGTTTTTGTTTTTTTAAATAATTGGTGTAGTTATCCTTGCTTTCAAAGTAGGATACTTCACCGTTTTTTCCGGTAACGGCAATCACTGCAAGAGCTTTGTCCACCTGCTTATGGGAATAGGGGTCTGTTGCCACCCGCACACTGGCATCCTTTGGAATACGTTCCTTGCACATTTCGCAGCATCCGTAGTAGGTTTTACCGTCAAATTTTACGTCAAACTGCTTTTTGCCCATATAGGCATCGTTGACCATGCAGACTTCATCCGATGGAACCAATTCACCTTTCGGGGTACTATGCTCATGGCTTGCCGGAGCTGCCTGCGAATGATGCTCTGCCGCCTCATCCTTATTTGACCCTGTTTGCCCGCAAGCGGTAAATAGCAGGGTCAACAGGGAGATACAGCCGATTATTATTTTATTCATGTCAAAATTATTTTTAGAATTTTATTACTTCTCCTATTTATTGTTTTCAAACTCTTTCAGCTTGCGCTTCATCAGTTCAATTTCTTCCGCCTGGGTTTCAAGTATATTCTTTTGCAACTGTATCAGTTCCGGGTCGGTCAGGTTAGCCTTTTCGGACATCAATATGGCTGCTGCGTGATGCGGTATCATACCCTTTGCAAACTGCTTGTCCCCGACATTGATTTGTTCCCTGATACCAAACCATGAAAAGATGCCAACGGCAACCGAGATGATGGCTATCGCCCAATTCATCTTCCTGTTGGGGTACATCACTTTCATTATCGCTAATTCGATAAGCAGCATTGCCGAGGTCATCAGCAGGGTCATGTACAGGTTGTTGACATTGGGTATTAGGTTCTGCCACCCGTCAATCATGGCATACATGATAAAATACATCGCTGTGAACATGGCGACAGCCATAACCGCAAAGCGTTTATACATGCCCGAAGCATGTTCTGAATTGTGCGTGCCATGCTCCGAGGCATGACCCGCTTTGTGACTGTTTTGCATAGCCTGAATTTATTTGCCGTTAATTGTTTTTTCCACCTTACCGCAGGTCAGCATTTCAGCGCCGTAGTAGGGGTTTTTGATTTCCTTGTTTGCACTGAACCAAACAGCACCCTTACCGTCATTGAACATTGGGCAATGGTCTTGATACAATGTTTGTGATGTACCGAACAAATCAATCAGGTCTTTCAAATCTTCGCCAAGCGAGGCTAAATGCTCCCGCTGGTGGTGGATGTTGCCAACATTCTCCCCGATATGCTCTGCGTGTTCTTTTGCATCGTCTGCTATTTCCATGTATTTTTTGTGCTTATCGGCAGGTATGGCTTTCATGTCCACTTTATTCAGGGTAGCAAATAGCTTTTTCCCTGCACTGGCAGCAGCTTTGTCATCGTCCGAAACAAGGGCGTTCTTTAAGGACAGATAATCGGTGACTATGGGTGCGATAGAAAAGTTTTTTGCTTCTTCCTTTCCTGTTGCTTTCGCATCCTGACCGCCGGGCGTTTCGCTAACGGCGGGCGTAGTTGCCGTATCATTATCTTTAAGGTGGGAAGCTGGATGTTCTTGTGATACAACAGTGGTATCGTTTGAAGATTGCTCGTTTTTGTTGGATGCCTGATTGCATGATACTGTTATAAATGCCATGATAACAGCCATGATTGATAATCTTACATTTTTCATTTTATTATTATTTTAAATTAAACAAGTGCTTTTGTGGTTGGTTGCCGTTGGAAAATCCTCCACGGACAACCGAATAGTTTTGTTAAGCGGTACAGATGATACTATCTGTACCGCTCCTTTTTACATTTTTATAAGTATGCCGTTGGGCTTTTTGCCCACGTTAAGGGTTTTTATAACGGCATGGGATGATACATTGACTACCGAAACCGTGTTGCTTTCCTGATTGGTCACATAAGCTGTATTGCCGTCCTGTGTAAATACAATGGCGTGTGCTCCTGCACCTGCATCAAAAACACCAGCGTGCATCCACATACTCATGCCGTTGTCCCAATTCCAGTAATGCACCTTTCCGTTCATGGGGTCGGTAACCCACAGTTCATTTTTTGAAGCATTGTGGGCTGCATACCCAGGCATAAAGCCTAAGCTAATGGTTTCTATTACGGCATTGGTAGCTACATCAATAACCGAAATGGTCTGTGAAGCCTCATTATCCACATACATTTTGCCGTTAGCGGCAGGCCAAGCTCCTACAGGGTCGTCACCCACGGTCAGGGTTGCCACCACACTTTTGGACGATGGGTTGATAACTGAAACCGTACCGCTGCCGCCGTTGCACACATAGGCTTTTGTGCCATCCATGCTAAAGGTTACTTCTGCGGGGTCTTCGCCTACCGCAATCGTATTTTTGACCGCATAAGTATTAGCATCGTAAACCAAAACTTTTCCATCCATTGCCATTTGTGTGGTCCATATTTCTGTGCCATCAGGCGAATAAACGGCATTGTGGTTCATTGCCGGAGTTTCAATGTCTTTTAAGACGGTTCCTTTTACGGCATCCATTATCAGGATACGCCCTTTCATGCCTGCCATGCCACCGGAATGGCCTGCGCTCAAATCCATTCCAGGTACGCCGATAGCTAAATGGTTTTGATGGCTGTAAATGTGATGCGGCCACATGACCATGTTGCCGCCGGAGTTCATGATGTCAAAGGTTTCACTCACGGTATTGTCACTTAGTTTTATGACAGAAACGGTTGCGCTTTCGCCATTGACTACGTAAGCTGCCGGATAATCAATGTTTTTACCCATTGGCATATCGCCCATATCATCTTTACTACAAGAAGATAGAACGGTTAAGGAAATGGTAGTAGCTATTGCCACCAAAGTTGCTCTGTTTTTCATTTTTACTCATTTTTAGATATTAGAAAATATTTGTGTTAATCGCCACTACTATGATGTTTACACTCATGGCGGGACTTTAATTACAATTGGGGCAGCGTACAACTGCCTATCAGATTTAATGGTCATGTCTTTGTCCTGCTCCGCTTTTAAGTATAAACTCACTGCTGATTAAATATGCACCTTCGGTAACAACGATGTCACCTGGTTTTAATCCCGATGTAATTTCAATCCACTGCTTGTTTTGCACACCCGTTTCTACCATGCGTTGCTCAAATGTGTTATCATGAGCCAATACCCAAACGGTTTTCATCTTTTCCAGCAGCACTGCCGATTTAGGAACTGCCAGCACATTGGTAAACGATTTTTCGGGAACGACCGAAACCAATGTGCCGGGTATAAGTTTACCGCCTGAATTGTTTACCCTGATTTTAAGCAGGTAAATTCTTTTGCCATCTTCTATTACCGGGTTGGAGTAAACCAACGTGCCTTTGTAAACTTCTTCGGGATTGCTTTCGGCAAAGACCTGAAAGGTTTTGATTTCTTCAATTCCTGAAATTTCATTGGGATACAATTGTGCCTCGACCCAAACCTGATTGAGTGCGGTGATTTTAACAAGGGGGCTGCCTTCTTCCACATACATGCCCTCGGTGATGTTTACTTCGCTTACATATCCCGCTTCGGGCGAATAAAATGTAATGAGGGAATTTGTTTTGCCCGATGTTTCCAGTTCGGAAATTTGCCTTTCGGTTAAACCCCACAATGTCAATTTGTTTTTTCCAGCACTTAATAAATCGCTTGTCAGCTTAGATATAGGGATTGTTGTTTTTGCTTTTTCCAGCACGGACAGATATTCCTTTTCATCTGTTTGCAGTTGTTCACTGTAAATACTGTAAAGGGGTCTTCCTTTTTGAAGATATACACCTGTGTTTCTTACAAACAGTTCGTCAATCCGCCCTTTTGCACGGCTGCTGATGGTCTTTACCTGTTCTTCATTAATGGCAACTGTTCCTAAAATACCGGAAGATGATAAAATGTTTCTTTTTCTAACGGTATCTGTTTCAATACCTGCCAATGCCTGCTTATGCTTGTCAATGGTGATATTGTTGCCTTGCATTCCTGCATGGTCGGTTTCTTTCTTCTCTACTTTGATTAAAGACATATTACAAACGGGACAAGAACCAGGTGTTTCGCTTGCTACACTTGGGTGCATGGGGCAGGTATAATAACTGCCGGATGTTTCCTGATGGCCTTCTTGTCCGTTCTTACAACCCGTAAGAATGAGTATTGAAAGCAATATAGTTGAGATAATAAACTGCTTCATGTCAATTTGCATTTAAAAAAGTTTCACTGTCGGTCATCAAACCCGCTTGTTTTGCAATTTCTTCAGTAGGTGAAAGACCGCTTTTAATGATTGTCATTCCGTTGTTGCTTGCTCCAGCAATTACTTTCCGCACCTGAAAAACTCCCGCTCCATTGCGGGTAGTATCTGTTTTGACCCATACGTAAGCATTCAATCCCGTAGTGTAAACTGCCGTTGATGGAACCTGTAAATTTTCATTACCGCTCAAAGCAAAGCCTGCGGTAACAAGCGAATTTATTTTCAGCGAATTATTGGGATTGGGCAACACAATCCTAACTCTTGCAAAACGCTGGTCAGTTTCTTCAAATGTCTTTTCAATCAAAGCAACTTTTCCGTTGAGAAGTTTTGAAGGGTCGCTTTCAGAAACTATTTGTGCAGATTGGTTTTCGTGAATTTGACTTACGTTTCGGTTGGGAACTGAAACCAATACCCAAACTTCCTGTAAATCATTTATATTGAAAAGGGTTTGTGCTTCGTTTACATATGTACCTTCACGAATTTGCGAAGCGGAAACAGCATAAGAGCTTGTATTGATGGCATTCTGCTGCGTACCCATGTCGTTCATTGCCGATGTGCTTTTTGCAGTAGTGTTTTGCTGCGATGTTAAAGCATTGAAAAAAACATATCCGTTTGAAGGACTGAAAACAGAAACTGTTAGGGCAACTGCTCCCTTTTTTTCCAACTGTGCAATCTGATTTTCGGTAATACCGAGCAGACGTAGCTTTTCTCTCGACTTTTCTATTAAATAATTATCTGCACCTGATTTGAAAAGAAAAAGATGTTCTTCCTGAAAGGTGCGTAAGCCGGGGCTGTATATGTCCATGATTTTATCGCCTTGCTTTACGTATTGGTTGCTGAATTTAACGTATAGCTTCTCAATCCTTCCTCCGAAACGGGCTGCAACGGATTGATTTCTGTTTTGAGCGAGGGTAATAAAGCCTTGCGCTTTCTCGGTTTTTCCACTGTTGCCTGATTGCAGTCTAAAGGTTGCCTGATTTGACAAGACCAGTTTGTTTGGTGAAACTGCCTGCTCCAATTCTTTTTCCACCAACTGCAATTTCATATTACATACAGGACAATCGCCGGGGTGCGGATAGGTTTTATCACCTTCGCAACCCATAGGGCAGATGTACTCGCCCTCAACCTTCTCATGATTTTCATGCCCTTGTTCACCTTGTTCATTTTTGCAGGATGATAACGCAGCTACCAAAAGCAAACACACCATAATGCAGATGCTATTTAATTTCTCTTTCGTATTCATATTCGGCTTCTAATTTTAAAATATTGAACAGTTTGTCATACGCTTCCATTTTTTTCATCAGCAACATTTCCCAGGCATCCAGCAGCACAAAAAAATCGCCTGTGTTTTGCTTGTAGGCAAGCAGGTTGGCTTGCAGGTTGTTCTCATAGGCGGGAATAATGTTTTTTGTGAAGCTCTGATATTGTTCGTTCTCGTAATTAAGCATCGCCGTTTTTTCGGCTAACATTTTTGAAGCCATGAGTTGCATTGTTTCCTTTTCCCGTTCCATAGACTGAATTTGAAAACCGATTGACTTTACTTCAGAGGAATACATTTTAGACGACCAGGGAACGATGGGAATTGTTATCATTCCCATAACTGACCATTGGCTCGGCATACCAAACATTTGGGCATGTTCGGCACGGATACCAAAGTCAGGTCTTAAGCTTGTTTTCATTACTTTTTGTTCCAACTTCATGGATTGAATGTATTTGTCAAGCGCCGTAATATCACTACGGTTAGAAATGCTTACTGTATCCACAATGCTGAACAAATAGTTGCTTGGCGAGATGAGTGTATCAATCTGAAATGGCGTGTTGACATCACGAACCATCAGCGTGTTTAGTCCGATATTGCTTTCGGTAATCACGCTGTTAAGCATCACCAGCATATTTTTTAATTCGGCTAAACGGGCTTTTGCTTTGTATATCGTTTGCAGTTGTGACTGGTTGTTGGTGAATTTTTCTTCGGATGTCGTGATGAGCAATTGAAGTATTTCTTCACTTTCTTTCAGAATGCGTTGTTTCCTCTCCGTTACATAACGGTTATAGTACAGAATTTTCGCTTCACGCCTCAACTCGTTTTTTGTCCATTCGCTTTTTGATTTTTCAATTTCAGCCAGTGAGCTAATGTAATTTTTCTTGGCGTTCAGCTTGCTTGGATTGGGTATCATCTGTTCAAAGGAAAAAGCAATACCCGCCTGGTTCATTGGGTCGTTTTTTTCTTTGAGCATGGAAAAGTCGTAAGGGAAACGCATGATGCCTGTTGAAAAAGTAGGCGGCATCCACGCTTTTGCACCTTCTGCTTTTGCCTGAATAGACTGAATGCTGTACTGATACTGAATAATAGACGGGTAATTAGTTTCCACCTGCTGCAACAGTTCTTCCAGTGATACGTAAGAAGTATCCTGTGCCTGAGTTGGATGCAGACCGAAAACAAGTCCAAATGCTATGATTATCTTTTTCATGATTTAAAGATTTTTCAAAATGAAATCGGCTCGTTCTTCCGGTGGAAGAACAGGAACATGAACTATCGGGCAGGGGAACGATTGATATACTTGGATGATAAGATTATGAATGCGGATTTGCTCTGCTTCATCTTCTAAACGGGCATAATCATTAGTTAAGGGCAGACGAGCTAAAATGAATACTTTGTTGTAGCAATATTTATTACACTGTTCTATTAACCTGTCGTCATATTCCAATCCTAAGAACTGATAGTAAGCCATAGCATCGGGTAAAGCCCTGTCTAAAAAAACCTGTTCGTTAACATCTAATGTTGCTTCTTCTTCTATTTGCATATTCAGCACTCCTAACTGAAATTCTTTTTTGTTTTGGCGTATTTCCTCAACTGTTCGTCCATTTATTTTTTGTGTATCAATGTAATGCCGTGCGTGTTCTATCGTGGTTTTATAACCTCTTTCAGAAAGAATGTTTATTACTGTGGTCTTACCAGTGCAGGGGCCTCCGGTAATAACGTTCCAGTTGGTAATGATTTCCTTATGCTTCATAACTGTCAGTTTTTAATTCAAATTTGTTTCCTGATTAAGAATAGGAATTTCACTATCCCATTTGTAGATTTCTCTTATTTTTTCCTGCAATCCCTTTGCACCTTCTTCCTCGCTGTGGACGATGAATATTTTTTCGGGCATGGATGTTAATTTATTCATCCAGTCAATCAATCCATTTTGGTCTGCATGACCGGACAAGCCTTCTATATTTTCAATGTGTGCTTTAACAGGATAAAATTTACCTCTCATTTTGATTTCTGTTGCTCCTTCCAATAATGCCCTTCCTCTCGTTCCTTCCGCTTGAAAACCTACCCACAGGATGGTTGCATTTTTATCACCTAAGTATTTTTCAAAATAAGTAAGCACTCTGCCACCAGCCGCCATTCCGCTTCCGGCTATAATTATTTTAGGATTGTTATCCTCTGCAAGTGCGTAGGTTTCATCGACACCTTTAATCCTCTTGATAGTATTGCACATTTCAAAACATTCATCGGGAGAGAGTTTATGCCATTCAGTATTATGGTGAAATACTTCTAACACATTTCTTCCCATAGGGCTATCCATATAAACAGGAATGCCGGGTATTCTATTGGTCTTTTTTAACTGCCAGAAAAGATACATGAGCAATTGCGTCCGCTCTACTGAAAAGCTCGGTATGATGATAGTGCCATTTCTTGCTGCGCAACGATTGATGAGTTTTTCCAAGCTGTTGATAGCAGGTTCGGCAGGGTGAAGACGATTGCCATAGGTTGCCTCAATAAATAAAACATCCGCTTTCTCCGGTTTTTCAGGGGGATATAACAGCGGGTCTATTTCTCTGCCAATATCTCCCGAAAAGACTACTGTTTTATCGCCAATCTGCAATTCAATAAACGTAGCTCCAATAATGTGACCGTTGTATCGGAAACGGTATCGGATATGCTCGTTAATGCTTATCCATTCATTGAGCGGTTGTTGCTGAAAAAGCGGTAAAGTATTTTCTACTTCCGGTAAGCCGTAAAGCGGCAAAGCGGGTTTGTGTTTTGAGTAGTGAAATTTGTTCGCTCTTATGGCATCTTCCTCCTGAATTTTTGCGCTGTCCTTTAAAATTATTTCAGCAATTTGTAAAGTTGGGGAACTGCCGTTGATTGTTCCCTTGAAACCATGCTTCACTAATAAAGGAAGGTAGCCCGTGTGGTCTAAATGAGCATGAGTAAGCAAGACAACATCAATGGTCTTAGCGGAAACGGCTAATGGTTGCCAATTGAGTTGCCGGAGTTCTTTTAAACCCTGAAACAAACCGCAGTCAATCAGTATCTTTTTACCGAAAGCGGTAATAAGGAATTTGGAGCCGGTTACCGTTCCGGCTGCACCTAAGAATTGAATTTTAATTTTATTATCGTTCATCGTTAATGTTTTTATTTGCGAATAGACTTTTCTGAAAATGTTTCACACAATGCCGCACATTCATCCATCACCTTTTGCAGTCTCGGTGGTTTTATACCAATACTTTGAAGCAGGGCATTGTTGTGGTGCATGGTTTTACACAACACTATTTTCTTATCCAGCAATTCTTGCTTTTCTCTATGGGTAAGGGTGGTCAAACAGGTTACGGGATGTAAGCCCGAACCGTCAATCCAATCTTTCAATCCGTTGTTTCTCGGGTAATCCCATCCCACTAAATTCATATTCATACACCTGCCGTATTGAGCAGCATCGTCAGAAAAGCGAGTATTTGTTACCACCCAACCCTGATGAAACTTTTCGGCATGACCATCCAACTGTTTCCACTGTTTTTCCACATCCAAAAATCTTGATTGAATGTAGAGCGGGATTTTTACATCAGAGGCGTAACCCTGATGGTTATGGAATTTGCACTCAATCATAAAATGGTGTTCGTCCTTTTCAGCAATCACATCTATTTCATGTTTTACGCAATGTCCCTGAACTATTACCCCGACCTTTGTTTGATAACCTTTGTATTTCAACAATTCAGCAACAAACATCTCAAAAGGGAAACCGGAAGGACCCAACTCCATGATGGCTCTTTTGAGTTTATACCGTGCTGCTGCCGGACGGGAATAATTTCTCAGCAAACGGAACGCTGCCTTGTAAATTTTTCGCGTGGACATTCCTTCGACCAGCATTTCAATTACTTCATTTGCAATTTCCTCTGCCTGTTCATTTGTCGCACTTGAACGCAGCAAGGATTGTTTCAACTTTTCTTTATTGAAAGGAGCTTTTTCGCCTGATGCTTTAGTGATGTTTATATTTTCAGTATTAATCTTCATCGTGAATAAGGTTTGTGCGTTTTAAAATTTGAATAACCAAGAGCGAAAGTGCTGCAGAAGCAACAACAACCAACCAGTCTTCCACTTTAAGGGGCTGAACATTCAATGCTTCACGAGCCGGAGGAATGAAGAATACAGAAAGCAGAATTATTCCGTTTGAAAGCAGTGCATACCATACATACTTATTGCGGAACACTTCTGACTGTGTAAAGGATGTTTTAACCGATGCCATATTGAACACATGGAACAACTGGCAAAAAATGAGTGTAAAGAACAAAATGTTATTGCAGAGCTTCGGGTCAAAGTGTTTTCCTGTGTGAAAGAAAAAATGACTGATAAAAACAGCCCCCAATGTGCATATTGAAATAACTGCCGCATAAATCCAGACGGCATACCACTGTTTTGTTTTCAAAAGCGGCTCAGCCGGATTGCGGGGTTTGTGTTTCATTACTATGGGGCTGCCTTCACTTACACCTAAGGCAAGAGCTGGCAATACATCTGTTACCAGATTGATGAAAAGTATTTGCAGCGGAATTAATTGAAAATGCAGATTAGATAAAGCCGCTAATGACACCACAAACAACTCGCTCATGTTGCAGGAAAGCAGGTAAATCACAAATTCCTGAATGTTATTGAAAATGACACGACCTTGCCGGATGGCGTGAACGATAGAAGAAAACTTATCGTCTTTCAACACCATGTCTGATACTTCCTGTGCTACCTGTGTTCCTCGCTTACCCATTGCAATGCCGATGTCCGCTTTTTTTAAAGCAGGAGCATCATTTACGCCATCGCCTGTCATGCCAACGATGTTTCCTTTTTCCTGTAACACAGTAACCAAATCCAGCTTATGTGTAGGAGTTACTCTTGCAAAAACAGAAGTATTGAGCCAATGCTGTTTTTCATCTTCGCTGAGTTGCGATGCGGCTTTCATGTCTTTTCCAACAATGGGTGTATCGTTTTCTGAAATACCTAACTGACTGGCTATGTAATTGGCTGTAGCGGGGTGGTCGCCTGTAATCATCACTACTTTAATACCTGCCTCTTTACATTCATTGATTGCATCAAACACGTCTTCGGCTGGCGGATCCATCATGCCGTAAAGACCTGCAAAAACCAAATCGCTTGTGAGTGAAATATCTTTTGAAGGGCTTTCTTTAAAAGCACCTGCTATTACCCGTAAACCTGATGCCGCAAGACGTTCTGATTTTTCCTTCCAATGCTTTCTTGTTGGCTCATTGAGTAGTTGAATTTCAGAGCCAATAAGAATATGACTGCATTGTTTAAGTATTTCTTCTGCCGCGCCTTTAGCATAAACCTTGAAGCCATTGTTGCTGCTATGCAGCGTTGCCATCATTTTCGTTTCCGATGAAAAAGGAACTTCATCTATTTTAGTAAACTGCTTTCGTAACTGCTCAATTTTCTCTCCGTTTTTATGTGCATATTTCAATAAGCCCGTTTCCAACGGGTCGCCAATTTCTTTTATGTCGTTTTCTGAAATCTGAATGGATGCGGTGTTGCATAAAACAGCGATTTGCTGCATTATCTGCTTATTCTTTTCAGCATTTTCATCTGCTGTGATTACATCAGTAACCTCTATTTTATTTTGAGTAAGTGTTCCAGTTTTATCGGTGCATATTACAGTAGTGCCGCCTAAAGTTTCTACTGCTGAAAGTTTCTTTACAATTACATTGTGTTTTGCCATTTTGAGCATACCCTGCGCTAAAGCGAGTGTTGCCACAATGGGAAGTCCTTCGGGTATGGCTGCTACGGCAAGGGCAATGGCAGTTTCAAGCAACTCAACATAATCGCCATGCGTAAACATACCGACAATGAAAATCAACACTACTAATGCAACCGTGATGTAAATGAGTTTGCGACTGAACACCTGTAATTTCATTTCAAGGGGTGTGGCTGATTGGTCTGCGCCCTGCACGAGGTGTGCGATTTTGCCTAATTCGGTTTGCATACCTGTTGCTACTACAAGGGCAGTGGTGTTACCGTTGGTAACGAAAGTGCCTTTATGCAGCATATTAGTTCGGTCAGCAAGTGAAACATCTTCGGAAAGTTCGCTTGCTGTTTTTTCAACGGGCAAGGCTTCTCCCGTAAGCGATGCTTCATTTATGGAAAGTTGTGTAGCGGAAATAATCCTTGCATCTGCGGTAATCATATCGCCAGCTTCTACAAACAGTATATCGCCCGGAACTATTTCTTCGGATGCTATTTCGGTCAGGTTACCTGACCTGAAAACTTTTGCCGGAACACTTGCCATTTTTTTCAGCGCATTCATAGAGCGTTCCGCCTGCAACTCCATCCAAAAGCCAATGCTCGCATTAACGAGTATTACAAGCAGGATTGCTGTTGCATCTAAATATTCCTGAAACCAAAACGACATTGCTGCCGCAAATAGCAACAGATACACCAAGAGGTTAGTAAACTGTGACAGAACTATTTTCAAAGGATGTTTTCCTTTATCGGATTGAATAGTATTGCTTCCGTATCGAGAAATACGGTTCGTGGCTTCAAGAGAAGTCAATCCATTTACTCTATCACTATCAAGTTCAGTGATAAGTTTCGTTAGAGGGATTGTGTAATTGTTGGCTGTTTCCATTAATCTATGTTTTCTAAAAATTCTACTTTACCATATTTTTTTATTTCTCTTTCCTTGACGATTTGATATATAACTGGCAAAACGATTAATACAAAAAGAGTAGAAGTTATTAGGCCAAAAACAAAAGGTATTGTAATAGGCTTCATGACATCGCTACCTACACCTGTTGCCAAAAGAATAGGCATTAAACCCAACATATCAGCCATCACGGTCATTAGTTTGGGACGAACACGCATTACTGCACCCGAAAAAACAGCTCCTTTTACATCTTCCATTGAGAGTGCAGCACTTTTCTTTTCTTCTACTTTATCACGTATAGCTTCATTCAAATAAACAAGCATCAGCACACCTGTTTCTACTGCAATGCCGAATAAGGCAATAAAACCTACGGCAACAGCTACCGAAAAATTCACATCGAAAAAATACATTGAATATACCCCCCCGATTAACGCAATGGGAATACTTGAAAGGACAATCACCATTTCCTTAACCGAATGGAAAGTGAAATAGAGGACAAAAGCAATTATCAAAAGCGTAATGGGAATGATGATTTTTAAACGGTTCTCTGCCCGAACCTTATTTTCATATTGTCCACTCCATTCAATAAAATAGCCTTTGGGCAGCTTTTGAAAATCTGCATCAATACGTTTTTTAGCATCGCCAACTACGCTTCCCATATCCCTGCCACGCACATTGAACAAAACCGTTCCCCGCAGCATGGCATTTTCAGAATTTATCATTGGCGGGCCTTCCGAAATTTCAATATCTGCAACTGCCGAAAGCGGAACCACACCATAGTTTGCTGTTTGAATTGGGGTGCGTTTAATTTCTGAAATATCACTTCTGAAATCCTGCGCCAAACGCATGGAAACGCTGAAACGCTGCCTGCCTTCAATGGTATTGGTCAAAGGCATTCCTCCTAATGCCATTTCAATAAGCATATTCACTTCTTCAATAGAAAGATTATATCGGGCAATTTCTTCCCGATTAATTCTTATATCCAAATATTTCCCGCCTGTGAGTTGCTCTACATATAAATCTGCAAGCCCATCAATACCTTTCAATGATTTTTCAATTTGCCTTGAAAGGTTGTAGATAGTATCTAAGTTTTGCCCATAAATTTTTACACCAATATCTGTCCGCACACCTGTTGATAGCATATTGATACGATTGATGATGGGCTGTGTCCAACCGCTTGTAACACCTGGTATTTGCACCTTATCGTTTAACTCTGTGATGAGTTTTTCGGTAGTCATTCCTTTGCGCCATTCCGATTTTGGTTTCAGTAAAATAATGCTTTCAATCATGCTCATGGGTGCATTGTCGGTAGCGGTATAAGCTCTTCCTGCTTTTCCCAATACGTTTTCCACTTCGGGAACGGACATAATGAGCTTGTCCTGCACCTGCAAAATACGTTTGGCTTCGTTGTTGGAAACATCGGGAAGTGTAACGGGCATAAACAAAAGAGAACCTTCGTCTAACGGTGGCATAAATTCCGAACCCAAACGCAATACAAAAGGAATGCTACCCACCACGATTAAAACAGCAATAGCAATTACCGTTTTTTTCCAACGCTGACAAATGCGTAATACAGGGCTATATATTTTTATAAAAAAGTTTGCAATAGGATTTCTGCTTTCTGGAACGAGTTTTCCTTTCATTAAAGAACGCAAGAGCATGGGCACGATAAACAAAGCAACAATGGCAGAACCAATCATTACAAATGTTTTTGTGAATACCAATGGAGAAAATAATTTCTTCTCTTGACCTTCTAAAAAGAGTATGGGGGCGAAAGAAATAAGCGTAACTAAAATTGAAAAGAAAACAGCCCTTCCAACGGTGCGTGAAGAACGCTCAATAATTTTGATGCGTTCTTCTTCGCTCAATTCTTTTGTATTTCCTATTCTTTGCTTTTCCATTATTCTTTTGTTTTTAAAACTGCTTTTACTAAACCTTTATAAGCGTTTTCAGTCATGACAATTCCCGCATCCACCAAATCGCCAATGGCTAAGGCAATACCGCCCAATGACATAATGTTGAGAGAAATGCCAAAAAGTTTTACCAACATAAATCCAATTAAAACCGATAAGGGAATAGTGATTATTGCAACGGTTGCACTACGCACATGAAATAGAAATAGCAACACAACAAGTGCTACTACAATAATTTCTTCAATCAATGCTTCTTTTAAAGTAGCAACAGCAGCTTCAATAAGATTGCTACGGTCGTAGGCGATTTTTATTTTTACCCCCGGGGGCAATCCTTTTTCTACATCGCCTAATCTATCTTTCACTCGGTCAATCACTTCTTTGGCGTTCTCGCCATATCGGGCAACCACCACACCACCCACTACTTCGCCTTCGCCGTTTTCTTCTACAATTCCCAATCGGATGTCGCTGCTCATTTGTACATCGGCAACATCTTTCAGCTTGATGGGAATGGATTTATTTGAGCCAACGGAAATTTCTTCTATATCCCGGATGTCTTTGATATAACCCAATCCTCTAATCATATAACCCATACGGTTCATTTCATAGATACTTCCTCCAACGTCACGGTTGTTGGCTTTAAGGGCATTTGCAACATCCATTGCCGAAATGTTGTAGTAAATCAATTTGTTGGGATTGACGCTCACCTGATATTGTTTTTGGAAACCTCCGAAAGAGGCTACCTCGCTCACGCCTTCCACATTCTGCAAAGCAAATTTTACATACCAGTCCTGCACGGCACGGAGTTCGCCTAAATCGTAACCATCGCCTTGAAGCGTATACCAAAACACATGACCTACGCCTGTTCCATCGGGACCAAGTGTTGGTGTTACACCCTGCGGCAATGCTTTTTGTGCGAAGTTTAATCGCTCTAACACGCGAGTTCGCGCCCAATAGATTTCTGCATCATCATTAAAAATGACGAAGATGAAACTCATGCCGAACATGGATGCTGCACGAATGGCCTTAACGTTGGGAATACCCTGCAAGTTGGAAACCAAAGGGTAGGTAATCTGGTCTTCCATGATTTGGGGGTTACGTCCCATCCATTCGGTGTAAACGATGACCTGATTTTCGGAAAGGTCGGGGATAGCATCAACCGGTGTGGTCATTACCGACCATACGCCCCCAACCACAATCAGCAGTATGCCTATCCACACGAAAAAGCGGTTGTGCGTTGACCATGAAATAATTTTCTCTATCATGACAGTCTCCTTTTTAAAAGTTGGGAATTAATCGCTACTACTATCGTACTTACGCTCATCAATACCGCACCCATTGCCGGGCTTAAAACAAAATTTGGATAGAATATACCTGCTGCAAGTGGTATTGCCACCACGTTGTAGCCAACCGCCCATATCAGGTTTTGTACCATTTTCTTGTAGGTAAGTCTGCCGAAGCCAATCAGCTTGACCACATCCCTCGGGTCGCTGTCCACCAATATGATATCGGCTGTTTCGGCAGCCACATCCGTACCGGAACCCACGGCAATGCCCACATCAGCCTGCGCCAGTGCCGGGGCATCATTCACACCGTCACCTGTCATGGCAACCACTTCACCTTTGTCCTGAAACTCCTTTACTTTCTCCTGCTTGTTATGCGGAAGCACGTTGGCCAAATACCCGTCCATACCCAATTTTCCGGCTACGGCAGCAGCAATCCTGTCGTTATCCCCGGTGAGCAGAAAGGACTTGATGCCCATTTTTTTGAGTTCCTCAATCGCCTGTGCCGAACCCTCACGGATACTGTCTGCCAAAGTAATGATGCCGATTACCCGGTCATCAATGAGGACAAAGTTGACCGTTTCTGCTTCCTGATTGATTTCGCTTGGTATTTCCGGCAGGGAAAGATGGTTTTCGGTGAAATAATTCGGACCGCCAGCTACGACATTTTTCGCGTTCACAACACCTTTAACACCTATGCCCTGCATATAGCTGAAGTTTTCAGACTTCCATAAGGCAAGGCTCTTTTCTTTCAATGTAGCCATAATGCCTTTTGCAATATGGTGTTCCGAATTTTGCTGTACTGCGGCAGCATACTGGATAACCTCATCGGCATTATATTCGTCTGTTAACGGTATAACCTTTTCTACGGCATGGGAACCTTTGGTGAGCGTTCCGGTCTTATCAAAAATGACGGTGGAAAGTTTTCGGGTGGTTTCAAATGCCGTACGGTTGCGGATGAGCAGGCCATTGGTCGCCGAAAGCGTTGTGGAAATGGCGACCACCAACGGGATAGCCACGCCCAATGCGTGCGGACAGGCCGTTACCATCACCGTCACCATTCTTTCAAGCGCAAAGGCAATATCTCCACTGCTTGCATACCAATAGGCAAATGTGCCTATGCCCACGGCAATGGCAATAAAGGTGAGCCATTTGGCAACTTTGTCCGCAAGGTTCTGTGTATTGGACTTAGAAGCCTGCGCTTCCTGCACAAGATTGATAACCCTGTTCAGGTAGCTGTCTTTTCCAACGGCTGTTACCTTAACTTTCAGCGCACCATCACCATTGATAGAGCCTGCGATGACCTTTCCGTCCTTTTCCTTTTTTACGGGAACACTTTCTCCGGTAAGCATACTTTCGTTGATATACGAAAGCCCCTCCAGTACCAATCCATCGGCTGGAATTTTTTCACCCGGTTTTATGATAGCCGTTTCACCGCTTTGCAGGTCTTCGAGCTTTATCTTTACGGCTTCTCCGCCACGTTCCACGGTAACATCGTTGGGCAGCAAAGCCACCAATGACTGTAATGCCCGTGAAGCAGCCATTTGGGAACGCATTTCCAGCCAATGCCCTAACAGCATGATGTCAATGAGGGTTGCCAGTTCCCAAAAGAAGTCCATACCCTCCAAGCCAAATACAACGGCTACTGAATAGACATAGGCTACGGATATGGCGATGGCAACAAGTGTCATCATCCCTATGGCTTTGGCTTTCACCTCGCCAATCATTCCCTTTAGGAACGGCAAGCCTCCATAGCTATAAATCACCGTACCCAATGCCAGCAGCACATATTTATCTCCATTGAAAGCAAGGGAGAAAACCAACCATTGCTGTATCATGTGCGACAGGAGCAAGATAGGGATTGTAATGACAAGGCTTATCCAAAAACGTGTGAGGAAATCGCCTGTATGATGTCCCTCATGTTTATTAAAGTTTTCATCAGCATGGCCATGTTGAGAATGCCCGGAATGCCCATGTTCTGATGTGTGTTCATGAGAAACTGACGCACCGCCAACGGGAACCAATGCCATGCCACAGAGCGGGCATTTGCCCGGTTCGTCTTTTAGCACCTGTGGATGCATAGGACAAGTGTATTTTTTCATAACAAGGGGTTTTAAAAGTTATGTTGCACTTAATTTTTTTGCCATCTCATGGGTCATTTCTTCGGCATAAGTACCATAGGCATCAACAAGTACGCCTTTATTCTTACCATCATTAGACGATATGGTATAAATCACGGCATTGTTATCAGGACTGCTGTCGAGGCTTTCAAACCTATGAGTTTCCGTAACCGTAAAATCCTCCGGTTTTAGTTTCAGGCTCCTTGACGCACAGTACAGGCAGTCCGGCAACAGACTAAAGTCCATACTGTACCCACGTTGTCTTAGGTCTTTAAGCGCCTGCACCATGTCATTGTACTGTACCATAGCTTTCAGACCTGTTATTTAATGGTTTCAACTGTACTGCCGCAGGTAAGCATCTGTGAGCCGTAATATGGATTTTTAACGGCATTCTCTATACTTAGCCAATTGGCTCCCTTACCTCCGTTGTACATAGGGCAGTGCTGGTAATAAACGGGGGTGTCCTGTTTAGAAACTTTGGCCAGTGTGTAGATGCTTCCCGAAAGTGCCGCAAAAGCACTTCTTTGTTTTGCAACATCTTTTGATTTTGAAATGCTTTCCGCATTGGCCGTTAAGTCCTGCATCACTTTCATCCAAGCCGTATGTTCCTCTGCTGATAGCTTATTCATATCGACTGCTTTAAGGGATGCAGCCATTTCAGCGGCTTTGGCAGATGCGGTCGCCGCATCGGTTTTTATCAAAGCGTCTTTCACTGAAAAGTAGTTGTCAAATACAGCTTTTAGCTGTGATTGGTTTTGGGCTGCATCTTTGTTAGCGGGTGCTGCCATTTGGCTATGGTCGTGATTGCCATGTCCGGCATTCATGTCCATTCCCGCCTCCTTGTTTTTGGCAACCGTCTTCACGGGTCTATCATACTGGCAGCAACCAGCCAGTTTAGCATATACGTCATCTGGCGCACGGAACTTCTCACTGTCATAACCAGCCAAAGCGATACGTTTCAGGATTTCATCCTGATTTGTTTTGTCGCCGTCATAGGTGAGCGTAGCCATCTTGGTATCTTTGTTCCAGTCCACGCTGGCTACCTTTTTTTCGTTACCTGCTTTTTCGATGGTGGTTTTGCACATACCACAATTGCCATAAATTTTTACGGTTTCTGTTTTCGCATTCTTGATTTGTGCAAACACGTGTATTGATGATAGTAATACGGCGATTACCATCACTATTTTTGATAATGATTTCATAATAATATACATTTTCGGAAAAGGGGTATTAGCAAACCCATTTCCCTTGAATTTTAAATAAATAGTACAAATAGGGGATTTGCAAAAGCCGAAATAGCTTTTGACAAGGCACACCTATGGCTATCAGGCCATAGTTTTAGCTTATTTTAGGCGGTTGCCAAATGGAAGAGTAGCCTGAAGAATAGTGGGCTTGCTTGAAACCGAATTTTTGCTTTTTAATTTCAGCAAATTGGTTTTTTGCACTTAATTCGATTGGGATTGGTAAGTATAGGGAGGTCGTTGAAGCACTGCATCTGCAAGAGCTATGTGAACAACCACCATCGCAGTTGCCGCTTTTGCATTTTTTGCAGGATTTGCCCTTGCAACCTTTTTTATGCTCTGATTTTTTGGATTTCTCTTTTGAGCAGGAAGACCGCTCGGTTTTTGTTGAATTTTTGGAGCAGGCATAACTCTGACTTGGCATCATAAAGAAAACCAGACAGAACAACGTCAAAAGGCCTATATGTACTCTTAAATTTTTCAACGCAACAAAGTTACTAATAAAATTGATTTTTTATATCGTTATTACGATTTTTTTTTTATTTAGGCAAAAATTGATACCTAAATAAAAAATGCTATATGCACAGCAGCCAATCAAGCCTTTTTAGAATTGATAAAATGCCCTTTTTGGGCAATCTGACCTAATGGAAATTTGGTCGGAAAAAGGGCATTTAAAAGTTGCTGGCTTAGGCGTTCAAAGGTTCTATTTTGAAGCCTGCCTTTTGCACGGTGAATATTACTTCCTGCTCGGTAATGCCCTCTGACTTCACGGTAAGCACCTTGTCCTTATTGTTGGTGTCCACTTCCCAATGGCAGATGCCCTCTGCCTTGTCCAAGTGCGGCTTTACAGATGCGATACAGCCGCCGCAATTGATGTTCGTCTTGAATTGAAATTGTTTATTTTCCATTGTTTACAAATTTTAGAGTTATCTGATAATGCAAATTTCCGTACTATTCAGTTAGTTATTGTTGTGTAATTTCTTGTTTGATTTGTGAGATTTACTGTTTTATTTCTTCCACTTCAACCGCAGGCTGTTACTGACCACGCTCACGCTGCTCAATGCCATTGCCGCACCCGCAATCATCGGGTTGAGCAGGAAGCCGTTAACAGGGTAAAGGATGCCTGCCGCTACCGGAATGCCGATTACGTTGTAGATAAACGCCCAGAACAGGTTTTGCTTGATGGTGGCTACGGTCTGTTTGGACAAGCGTATTGCCTGTGGTATCTTTGTAAGGTCTGACGAAATGATTGTCATTTTGGCTACATCCATTGCGATGTCGCTGCCTTTACCCATTGCTATACTCACATCGGCTGTTGCCAATGCGGTACTGTCGTTAATACCATCGCCCACCATTGCCACTACCTTTCCTTTACTTTGCAGTTCTTTCACAAAGTCGGCTTTATGCTGTGGCAAAACTTCGGCTTTGTAATGCTTGATGCCTGTCTGCTCCGCAATGGCTTTGGCGGTGGCTTCGTTATCGCCTGTGAGCATATAAAGTTCAATGCCCATATCCTGCATTTCTTTGATAGCCTGTACAGATGTTTCTTTAATCTTGTCTGATATGGCTAATACGGAAAGTGCCTGTTTGCTGTCGGCAAACCAAATAACAGTTTTCGATTGTTTGCCCCATTCATCAGTTTGATTTTGTAATTGTTCCGCAATACTGATGTTGTTTTCTCTCAATAGTTTTTTATTGCCTACAAAATAGGTTTCGTTATTATGATTGGCTTTTGCTCCTTTACCTGTGATACTGTCAAATTGTGTTAAAGTTGTGGTTGTTGCTCCATCCAAGTGTTTTACCACCGCTTCTGCCAATGGGTGTTCGGATTGCTTTTCAATGCTTAATAAAATGTCTTTGGTCGCATCATCATTATTCAGCCATTGAACGCCTGTTACCTCTGGTCTTCCCTCGGTAATTGTTCCTGTTTTATCTAAAATAATGGCATCAACTTTTTTCGCTAATTCCAAACTTTCGGCATCTTTTATCAAAATACCGTTTTCAGCACCTTTACCAACTCCAACCATTATAGCCGTAGGTGTCGCCAATCCCAAAGCACAAGGACAGGCAATAACCAATACCGTAACTGCTGCCAATAGACCCTGAACAACCCCATTATCGCCACCCAAGATGAACCATAATATAAATGTAAGGATAGCGATACCTATCACAACCGGAACAAAAATACCAGCAATCTTATCTACCAACTTTTGTACGGGAGCCTTGCTTCCCTGTGCGTCCTGCACCATTTTGATGATATGAGCAAGCATTGTTTCTTTGCCTACCTTAACGGCTTTAAATTGGAAACTTCCTTTTTGGTTAATCGTTCCTGCAAATACTTTTTCGTTTTCGTTTTTCAATACAGGTACAGGTTCTCCGCTCAACATACTTTCATCCACGTAAGAATTGCCTGAAGTTACCATACCGTCCACCGCAATTTTTTCGCCCGGCTTTACAAGAATAACATCGCCTGCGTTTACATCCTCAATAGCGGTCTGTTTTTCCGTTCCGTCCGTTTGTATCACGATGACGGTTTTCGGCTGCAACCCCATTAACTTTTTAATAGCTGAAGATGTATTGCCTTTGGCTTTTTCTTCCAACAGCTTCCCTAACAGAATGAATGCAATAATAACAGCCGCTGCTTCAAAATATACGTGGGCGTGTAATCCTCTTTGATGCCAAAAGTCGGCAAACAACATATTGAATACACTGAACAGATAGGCGATACCTGTACTCAATGCTACCAATGTATCCATATTGGCTGAACGATGTTTTGTCTGCTTCCAGGCATTGATAAAAAAATCCCTGCCCAACCACAATACAACAGGTGTAGAAAATACCCACATAATTTGATTGGCATAAGGTATATCCATAAATAACATACCTATCACTACTACCGGAAGAGAAAGTATAACCGCCCAAATGGTTTTAGTTTTTAGTTTTTGAAACTTTTGAGTGTGGATGGCTTCTAATGTTTCCTGCTGATTAGTTTCATCTTCAATCAACAAATCGTAACCGATGGACTGTATCGCCTTTTGCAATTTTGAAGCATCAGTTATATTGGGCAGGTACTCAACGGTAAGATTTCCCGTGGCAAAGTTTACAGAAGCGTTTACTACACCTGGTTCGTATTTAACGATGCTTTCAGCACTGCCCGCACAAGAAGCACAGGTCATACCCAAAACAGGAAAGGTGTTTTTTACAGTAGAAACGCCATAACCCAAATCTTTAATTACTTTTACCGCTTCGCCTACAACTTCTGTATTATTTACTGTAATGGCTGCCCTGCGGTTATTCAGTTCTACTTTGTGGGTTTCTATGCCTTTTACCTGTGCCAATCCTTTTTCAACGATTAATGCACAATGCTCGCTTTCTACATCTTCCAACGGAAGATAGATGATTTCTTTATTTTTATTTGTTGCCATTTTCGCTTGCTTTAATTAACAATACAAAATTGGCGATAATATGGATGGGAATTATTGTGGAATTATGGAATGGATTTGTAAGATTTACTTAGACCTTATCCAAAGGTTTTCTTTTATCATCCCGTATTTGCTTGAAATAGCTCGGTGTCAGTCCTGTTACTTTTTTGAATTGGTTGCTTAAATAAGCTACACTCGAATAGTTCAGACGAAAAGCAATTTCACTCAAAGACAGTTCATCATATACCAATAGCTCTTTTACCTTTTCTATTTTTTGGGCTATAAAGTATTTTTCAATGGTAGTACCCTCTATCTCCGAAAACAGGTTGGATAAATAATTATAATCGTGGTGTAATTGACTACTTAACACATCTGAAAGATTGGTTTTGGCATCGTTGTTTTGATGATGAACCAACTCAATAATTATATTCTTTATTTTTTCGATAATTCTACTTTTCTTATCATCAATGAGTTCAAACCCTAATAAAACTAAGGCTTTATCCAATTTATTTTTTTCTTCGGCTGTAGGTTCTTTGCTAAGTACTACTTCTCCAAGTTTTATGTTCTTTACGTTTAAACCCAACTTGTCCAATTCATTTTGTACCACCATAATACAGCGGTTGCAAACCATATTTTTTATAAAGAGTATATTCATTCCTTACTCACATTTATATTCATATCAAACTAATGCACAAATTTACGATTTAAGTTGAACTGAACGTTGTTTAAAACTTCATTCGTTGTATTCTTACTGCATTCAATATAGCCAATAATGCCACACCTACATCAGCAAATACGGCTTCCCACATTGTGGCTAATCCACCTGCACCAAGTATCAATACAATGGCTTTCACTCCAAATGCTAAAGCGATATTTTGCCAAACTATTTTCTTTGTCTGTTTACCGATATTGATTGCCATTGGTATTTTACTCGGCTTATCGTCTTGTATTACTACATCGGCGGTTTCAATAGTAGCATCGCTTCCCAAACCACCCATTGCAATACCCACATCACTTAATGCTACAACAGGTGCATCATTCACACCGTCCCCGACAAAGGCAACGCTTTCATTTTTGGCTTTTATCTCTTTGACTTTGTTTACTTTGTCTTCGGGCAATAAATCTCCAAAAGCATTGTCTATCCCTAACTGCTCCGCCACATATTTTACAACGGTACTTTTATCTCCGCTAAGCATCGTTGCATTAACATTGAGCTTATGCAGTAGGGTTATGGTTTCCTGTGCATCTTCTTTGATACTGTCGGCAATCGTGATGTAACCGACAAATTTGCTGTCGTAAGCAACGGCGATAGTTGTATAAACGATGCTGTTCGGGTCTAAGTCGTATGGTATGCCGAACTTATCCATCAGTTTGAAATTCCCGACCAATAAATCCTTACCGTTTACAGTTGATTTCAAACCGTGTCCGGCGATTTCCTCCGTATTTTCCAATTGGATTTCATTATTCGGTTTCCCCACGTATTCGTGAATAGCGGTCGCTACGGGATGTGTGCTATTGCTTTCCAAAATGTTAACTAATTCCAGAATTTCGGCTTTATCAAATTCAGGATTGAAATTGACTTCCTGAACCTTAAAAACGCCCTCTGTCATTGTGCCTGTCTTATCCATCACTACGTTTTGGATATCGGAAAGAGCATCTAAAAAGTTACTCCCTTTAAACAGTATTCCGTTTTTGCTTGCAGCACCAATACCACCGAAATAACCTAACGGAATGGAAATAACCAACGCACAAGGACAAGAAATAACCAGAAATACCAAAGCCCTGTACAGCCAATCTCTAAACTCATAATTTTCTACAAAGAAATAAGGCAGTAGGCAAATAGCTATGGCTAACAGCACTACAATAGGCGTATAGATTTTTGCAAATTTCCGGATAAATAATTCCGTTGGTGCTTTTTGTGTAGTGGCATTTTGTACCAATTCCAAAATCTTGCTCAACTTACTGTCGGTGTATGCGGTCGTAACTTTTACCTGCGATACGGTGTTGAGATTAATCATCCCTGCCAAAACGGTTTCGCCTTTGTTTTTTGTATCTGGTTTGCTTTCGCCTGTTAAAGCCGATGTATTGAAAGATGCCGTTTCGGACAACAGTTCTCCGTCTAAGCCTAATTTTTCTCCCGGTTTAAGCTGTATAATTTCGCCAACGGCAACAGTTTCTGCCTTTACGGTTTGCGGTTCATTGTTTTTTAAAACGGTTACTTCATCGGGTCTTTGGTCAAGCAAAGATTTGATGTTTGATTTTGCCCTCGAAACAGCCATTGTCTGAAAAACTTCGCCAACGGCATAGAACAACATTACCGCAACGCCCTCGGGATATTCGCCAATGGCAAATGCCCCGATAGTTGCAATGCCCATCAAAAAGAACTCCGAGAAAATCTCGCCTTTGCGAATACTCTCAACGGCTTCTTTGAGTACGGGCAGTCCAACAGGAGCATAAGCCACCACGTACCAAATAATCCGTACCCAATCGGTAAACCACGTCTGCGGAAACCAATTATCCATTGCAATACCTGCAAGCAACAGCGCAAGGGAAATAATGGCGGGAAGAAACATCTTGAAAACATTGTCAGTATCTCCTGAATGCGAATGGTCGTGTCCGTCATCATCACTGTGGTCGTGATTATGCCCGTCATTTTTGTGATGCCCTTTTACCAATTCCTTAGCACCTGCTTTGGTGTAGATTTTTTCTTCCTGTGTGCAACAAGTCATTTTGCCTTGTGCATCGTAAGTATGCTTGTGATTTTTGTCTGTATTTATCATAGCCTTTAATTTTTTAAGTTCGTTACACTTTTTTATTTCTTATTCTTTCTACATTATTATTCATTATATGCCTCACGATATGCTGAAAAATAAACTTCTTGAAAGCGTTCAGTTCTTGTTGATGTTTTGCATAAAACGCATCGGGTGTATCAAAAACGCCAAAGTCCCGATTGATGCCTTTATCCTGAATAAATGTATTATTGAGGTTCCATTCAATCGGCGGGTTCTCAAAATTATCGGTATAAACCCCGAAACCGCAAAAAGTGGTCTTGCAATCACTGTTCTGTTCCTGTAATTTAGTGAGGTACGGTTTATCCAAAATCACGCCCTCCAAAAAATACCATTGCTCGTTTACCCAAACTTCAACCCAGCTATGCAAGATATTCTTAGGCGATAGTCTGTACCAAATACCTGTAATAGCTCCTTTCTGCAATGCCTTGTCAATGGTAAAGCCGTGAATACGGTTAGGTACATCTGTTGCTCTTAACAAAGCCATTAATAAAGTGGCTTTTGTGTTGCATTGTCCGTACCCGTCATTCAGCACCTGCGATGCGGAAATATAATCAGAAACATTATAGCCAAACTTTATTTCGTCCCGTACAAAATTGTAAATGGCTTGAACTTTGGCAACGGTGTCCAAGTTTTCCCACCCTCTCTGCTCCAATAGCTTTTGTATGGAAGCATTGGAGTAGTCAAGGATTTTTGTTTCTTTAAGATAGGTGTCCATAACACATTTATATTTATAACAAAGTTACACAGGGAGAGCCTGCAATGCTATTGCAAACTCTCCTTTAAACAGTTTTCACAAATTCCCTTACCAAATAATTTTAGTTCGTCGATACGGTAATTCTGACTTCCATTCTGCGGTATTATAAAATCCTCCTTACAGGTTGTCTGCTTACAAATCTTACAATAGAAATGTAAGTGCCAATCCTTGTGTGTATTTTCATCACACCCATCGTGGCACAGAATATACTTGACCGTAGTGTTCTCCTGAATACTGTGTACAATGCCTTTTTCTTCAAAAGTTTTCAAAGTCCTGTAAATCGTAACCCTGTCTGCTTTATAAAAATGGCTCTCAATTTCAGATAAGGACATTGCTGTCTGCTGTTGCTCCAAGAAGTCGTACACCAATATCCGCATACTTGTCGGATTGGTGTTCTTTGACAACAGCTTCTGTTCAATGTTTTTTTTCATTATCCAATGTTTTTTAGTGAGCGTGGGCGTGTTCTCCCGAATCATCCATTTTTGCATTCACAAAAAACGCGCCTTTTACCACGATATGCGCACCGTGCGGAATTTCACTTACAGGTGTAATTGCCGTATAACCCAATTGCGTAGCACCTTTAACGACTTCCATTCTTACAAATTGAGTTCCTTTTTCAGAACCGTGGTTATGGTCGTGAGCTTCGCCCTCTTTATGGTCGTGAGCTTCTTCTTCCCGCTCCTTGACCAAAAAGATGTAATACTTTCCGTCTGCATTGACAATAGCATCGTTGGGTACAGCCGTACTTAATACATCATCTAAACTTACCATTCCGGTTATACTCATTCCGTCAATCAATCCTGCTTTATCTCCTGTAATCTTGCTGTGAACAGCAATAGTTTTACTCTCTCCGCTAAAGGATGAGCCGATACTATAAACTTCGGCAGAATAAGTCTTATTGGGATTGTTGGTTACGACAAAATCTATTTTCTGACCTATTTTGATTAAAGGAATATCCTTTTCATACACCTGTAAGTCCAAGTGCAGGGCTGTGTTTTCTATGATTTCAGCAATAGGCGATGACACATCTACATAGCTTCCGATTTTGGCAAAAACATTGCTCACAGTACCGCTTATCGGACTTGTAACGACCAACGAGGATTTAAGATTGGAATTTGACAGGGAAGCCGGATTAATGCCCATCATTTGGATTTGTTGTTGTAACGATGCTTTTCGTGTTCTCAACGTGTTCAATTCGGTAGTGGCACTTTGCAGGTTTTTCTTTGCACCTGCATTTCCCTCGTTCAGCTCTCTTTGTCTTGCCACTTCCTGCTCTGCAAATTCTATCCGGCTATTGATGCTTAGGTATTCTTCCTGCAATTGTATGAATTGCGGATTGGAAATAGTAGCGATAACCTGACCTTTCCTTACGAAATCGCCTATCTCCACATTAAGGGATTTGATAACACCACCAAACAACGAGGTTGCATTCGCCTTGCTGCTGTTGGGAACTCTTAATGCTCCATTGGCTTTCAATGTTGCGGATAATTGCTTCTGTTCAATTGAACCGATTTCAATACCCACCGCTTTCATCTGCTCATCGGTCAGCACTGCAACATTTTCTTCTTCTTCTTCGTGTTCGTCCGTTGTTGTTTCTGCTTCCGTTCCGTGATTATGCCCATCGCCCTCTTTATGATTATTTGTACAGGCGTTGAAAGCAAAGAATGCTACGAGGACAAGAACGCTAAAAACTATATTATTTATGATACGTTTCATATATTGTATTATTTACTGATTAATGAATGGATAAGCGTTACAGCCTCATTGATTTGCTGAATGCTATTTAAATAATTAAGCTGAATGTCTGCTGTTGTCTGCAAGGCAAATAGGTACTCCACATAAGAAATATCTCCGGTACTGTACCCCAGCTTTGCAGCATTGATAATCTCATCAGCATTGGGAAGTGCCTGCTCCTTGAAATAGGTAAACTGCGCTACATATTGTTCGTATTGTTTCAAGGCGTTTGCCAATTCCGTTTTAAGCTGTTGTTCCTGCCATTGCGCATTTAATTCCAATGATTGTTTCTTGTAATCAAGCGAGCGAATTTTTGCTTTGGTGGTTGTAAAAATGGGGATTGTAATACCTACATCAACAAAACTAAACCGCTGTCCTCTGCCATAAAATTGCTCTACACCATTTTTACTGTGCATTCCTATCAGCGATATGTTATTATAGCCGAACGTAAAATCAGGCAGGCTGTTTGCCCGTTCCAATTTCTTGTTCTGTTCGGCAATTTTCGCCTCTTGGTACAATAGCTGGATGCTCGGATGATTTGCAACAGCCGAACTGTCAATGAAAGAACTTAACAGCAATGGTGTATAATCCGGTTGCGGTTCTATTAAGAAGTCTTCCTGTGTCTGCATCAGATTTTTAAGGCTTTGATAGGCGTTCTGCCTTAAAACCTCGTTTTGCTGGAGCAATAAATTGATTTCCCCCTGTTTGGTAACAGCAGTACTGACTTCAATCCGCCCTATATCTCCGGTTTTATAACGCAGTTCCGCCACACGGATAAAGTCTGAATAAATACTATCAAGATACTTTAAAACCGAAGCGTTATGCTCCAAATATTCCAACTGATAATAATAGGTTCTTACCTGCTTTTTCAGTTCATTTTCTGTAAGTGCCTTCGCCCACTGCTGACCTTTGACCTGCTCTTTGACAAGGTTCTTCTTTACCCCAAAAAGTGTTGGAAAGGGTATGGTCTGCGAAATTTGGAAACCGTCATTGTACTCAAAGCCCTCGTTATTCCCATATTGGAAATTTGCATTGGTCTTCGGCAGTTCAAATGCTGTCTTGCTTAGGCTTTGGGCAGATTGAATATCCAAATTTTTGGAACGGAGCTGAGGGTTATTTTCCATAGCTATCTCAATAGCTCTATCTACATTTACCGGATTTTGTGCATTACTGTTTTGAGAAAAACCTAAGAACACAAACAGCAACAATACAGGTGTTATGGCTTTCATTTTATTATTTTTCGTAGGCTTATGATTTCTCATAAATACGAGGTACAGTAAAGGCAGTACGAACAACGTCAATGCCGTTGCTGAAATCAATCCGCCGATAACCACCGTTGCCAACGGTTTTTGTACTTCTGCACCTGCACTTGTACTTAATGCCATTGGTAAAAAGCCTAAACTTGCCACTGATGCTGTCATCAATACAGGCCTAAGCCTTGTTTTAGCTCCCTCGATAATTCTCGGAACAATCTCGTTCCAACCCTCTTTCTCCAGTCTATTGAACGTGGCAATCAGTACAATCCCGTTCAGAACAGCAACACCGAACAGAGCAATAAATCCGACACCTGCCGATATGCTGAATGGCATATCCCGCAATAAAAGGGCAAATACGCCTCCAATGGCACTCATCGGGATAGCCGTATAGACCAAAACGGCTTCCTTGAACGAATGGAACGTGAAGTATAGCAGGATAAAAATCAAAAGCAGGGCGATAGGTACTGCAATCAGTAATCTGTCAGTAGCTTTTTGGAGGTTCTCAAACTGACCGCCATAGGTAAAATAATATCCTGTCGGTAGCTTAACCTGTTCAGCCAACTTATCCTGAATTTCTTCTACAACACTTGCTACATCCCGCCCTTGTACATTAAATCCGATATATATCCTTCGTTTTCCTCCTTCACGACTGATTTGTGCAGGACCTAATTTATAGTCAATGTTGGCAACCTGCGAAAGTGGAACCTGCTCTCCGTTTGGAAGTGGAATAAACAAATTGCTCACATCCTCAATGGAACTGCGGTGTTCTTCATCAAGCCTTACCACCAAATCAAATCTTCGTTCGTTTTCATAAATAACACCTGCTGATTTACCTGCGAACGCAGTGCTGACAATATCATTTATCTCCTGTACATTCAAGCCATAGTTGGCTATTCGGGTACGGTCGTATTCGATATTGATTTGGGGAAGACCTGCTACCCGCTCTACCTGCGGAGCGGTCGCACCTTCTACTGTTTGAATAATAGCATTCGCTTTATTCGCATAAACCAACAAACTGTCGAGGTCTTCTCCGAATATCTTAACGGCTACATCTTGCCTGATACCTGTCATCAACTCATTAAAACGCATCTGTATCGGCTGATTGGCTTCAAAGAATACACCGGGAATAACTTTAAGTTTCTCCATCATTTCATTGGAAAGCTCGTCATAGGATTTTTTTGTTTTCCATTCGTCCTGCGGTTTTAGGATAATCATCAGGTCAGTGGCTTCGGGAGGCATCGGGTCTGTCGGTACTTCGGCAGCACCAGTCTTGCCTACGACCATTCTCACTTCGTCAAATTCCTTGATTATCCTTGATGCCTGCATAGAGGTTTCCAGACTTTGGCTAAGCGATGTTCCTTGTGGCAGGATACAGTGGAAAGCAAAATCGCCCTCGCCCAATTTTGGCAGGAACTCTCCGCCCATCCGTGAAAATAGAAATATACTTATGGTAAACAGCCCAACGGCAACCGCAATAATCACATATTTTATCCGAATGGCTTTTTCTAACAAAGGCTTATAAACCCCTTGAAGATAGTCCATCATTTTGTCTGAAAAATTCCTTTTGGTAATCGGTTTTTTAGACAGACACAAGGCACTCATCATCGGGATATAGGTAAAGGACAAAATCAAAGCTCCCAAAATGGCGAAACTTACAGTCTGTGCCATTGGCGTAAACATTTTACCCTCTATACCCACCAAAGTAAGGATAGGGATATAGACAATGAGGATGATAACTTCGCCAAATGCGGCACTCGTACGAATTTTCCGTGCAGATTCATATACCTCTTCATCCATTTCTGCCTGCGTAAGTCTTTGTGTGGATTTCCGCAAGCCCAAATGATGCATTGTCGCTTCAACAACAATCAGGGAACCATCTATTACCAATCCGAAATCAATAGCCCCCATACTCATCAGGTTGGCACTTACACCAAACAGCCGCATCATTCCCAACGCAAAAAGCATAGATAGCGGTATGGCTGAGGCTACAATCAGTCCTGCTCTGAAATTCCCCAGGAATAGAATTAATACAAAAATAACAATCAGTGCGCCCTCAATGAGGTTCTTTTGAACCGTACTTATCGCTCTATCAACCAAATCCATTCTGTCTAAAAATGGTTCTATGACCACGTCTTCGGGTAGAGATTGTTGGATAACCGGTATTTTTTCTTTGATACTTTTTACAACTTCAGAGGTGTTTTCTCCCTTCAACATCATTACAATCCCACCCACAGCATCTACTTCGCCATTATAGGTCAATGCTCCGTACCGGGTTGCGTGACCAAATTGTACTTCTGCCACATCTTTGATAAATACCGGAACGCTACCTGTATTTTTAACGACGATATTTCCTACATCTTCCAATGAAGTAACCAGACCAATCCCGCGAATAAAGTAAGCATTGGGCTTCTTATCGATATATGCACCTCCGGTATTTTGGTTGTTGTTTTCGAGGGCGGTAAAAATATCGGAAATACTAACGTCCATTGCCTTGATGCGGTTTGGGTCGATAGAAACTTCGTACTGTTTAAGCAAACCACCGAAACTATTGACTTCTGCAATTCCCGGAGTACCGTAAAGTTGTCTGGCAACAATCCAGTCCTGCATTGTCCGCAAATCCATTGCGGAATATTTGTCTTCACTGCCTTCTTTGGGATGAAGAATATATTGGTACACTTCGCCAAGACCTGTACTGACAGGAGCAAGTTCAGGTGTTCCAATCCCGTCAGGTATCTGGTCTTGTGCTTCTTTCAGCTGTTGGCTTACTAACTGTCGTGCAAAATAAATATCGACATTATCTTGAAAGACAACGGTTACAACAGATAATCCAAATCTTGAAACACTTCTTATCTCTTCTACTTTTGGAAGATTAACGATACTTTGCTCTACGGGAAATGTTACTAATTGTTCTACTTCTTGTCCTGCCAATGTAGGCGACAGGGTAATAATCTGAACCTGATTGTTTGTAATGTCAGGTTGGGCATCAATGGGGATTTGCTTGGCACTCCATACCCCCCAAATGATGAGAAACAAGGTCATCAATCCTATAATGAACTTATTCTTTATAGAGAATTTTATAATACTATTTAACACTTCTATTGTGATTAATGATGAATAATTAATGATAAATTGCAATGATTATGAATACGAGAAATACGAAGTATGACCCAAAACATTCAGCTTGTTGCTGTACGCAAAAAGCTATAATCATTAAAACATTAAAAATTATGCATTAATCTTTGGCGGTTGCCAAATTCCCCCCAGATAGTGGGATATAAAGGTACATTTATAATAAACTTTAGGCTTAGAAAGGTCAAAAGTCTTCGCCTTAACTAAGCTGTATACATTCCATTGAAGCACTATACCTGAAACTATTCCACAACAACCGCATAAACAAAATGGACTGCACATATCAGTTGTTTCCTGATGGTCGTGGCTTCCTTGATGGGTTAATTCTTCCGAATGGTTATGGTTTTGAAAGTTGTCCTTTTCATACATATCGGTACACGGCATTAAAAATACCGTCATCATATAAATTGCCAATATGGAGTAAAAGACTTTCATATTCTTTTGCAAAGTTAGTAAAAAAGTAATGCAATGGCATTGCATTGTTTTGAAAAATTACTATTTTATAATCATCATTTTTCATTCCGAATATTTGTTTTATAAACTGTTCAAAAAAATGTTGGCGACACTCCATCTAAATTCAAGAAGAAGCACCACCAACATTCTTAGTCCTTTATTTAATGCGTTTATTGTTCTTGCTGTATCAAATGCTGTAAGTTCGGGTCGTTCTTGATACGCTCTATTTCACTTTCAACAATGTGTACAATGTCGGATTTTATCTGGCGGTAGTTGCTTTCAATCTCTTGCTTCATATTATCGTTGCCGTTTTTATCAGCAAAAGATAAAATCTGCGGTATCTTCTGATACGCTTTGGTTTCTGCGGAAACTTTATCATTATCGACCACTATTTCTGCGTGAAATATCTTTTGCTCGATACGCTCGTCAAAGTTGTCGGATATAGCACCAACAAACATACCCTGTGTCAAAGTTGAAATTTTAGAAGCAGGAATAAGGCTGTCTAATTGCGTAGAAATCGAAGTTGATTTATCATTTCGGTTGATGGTCATACTCTGACGTTTCTGCAATACTTTTCCGAACCGTTCTGACAAGCTCTTTGCGGTTTCGCCCACAACCTGCCCACTGAATACATTACCTACGGTATTTTGGATAACTTTTGCCTCTTTATCTCCGTAATCCCGTATTAACTGCGAAAAATCCTGAAAGCCCAAACACACAGCTACCTTATTACTTCTCGCAGTTGCGATGAGATTGTCCAGTCCCCTAAAATAAATTGTGGGCAACTCATCTATGATTACTGAACTCTTTAATTGCCCTTTTTTGTTGATGAGCTTAACAATTCTCGAATTGTACAATCCCAAAGCTGCGGAGTAGATATTTTGACGGTCGGGATTGTTACCTACACACAAAATTTTAGGTTCTTTCGGATTGTTGATGTCAAGCGTAAAATCATCCCCGGTCATTACCCAATACAATTGCGGGCTAATCATTCTTGACAAAGGAATTTTTGCCGATGCAATCTGCCCCTGCAATTGGTCTTGTGCGCCACCTTGCCAGGCATCCATAAACGGAGAAAGATAGTTTTCCAAATCGGAATATGAGGTCAGAATGGTAAATACGTCCGAATACTTTTTATTCAGCAATTCAATGGCGTGTGGGAATGTACAATACTTACCGTTCTCATAGATTTTCAGATACCAAATAATGGCAGCCAATAGGATAATTGGGCTTTCCACGAAAAAATCTCCTTGCTTCTGTATCCAACTTCGATTGAGGTTCAGCATTATGGTATAAGCCGCTTCGTAAGCATCAGAAATGTCCGTCATAAAATCGGGATTTAACGGGTTACAACGGTGGCTCTTGCGTGGGTCATCAAAGTTGATGACATAGAATTTGGGTTGAACTTTGTACTTATCCCGATGCTTCAATAAATGATTGTAGGCAATGGTAGAAAGGTCGTCAAACTTAAAATCGTAAATGTACATACTAAAGCCTTTCTCAATCTGTTGCTTGATGTAATTGTTTACGATGGCATACGATTTTCCTGAACCCGGAGTACCCAACACGATTGATGCTCTGAAAGGATTTACAATGTTTATCCAACCGTTGTTCCATTTGCCTTTGTAGTAAAATTTGGTAGGAAGATTGACAGAATACTCGTTTTCCATCAGCTTTGTTTCCTGCTGAAAGCTCTCGTTCTCGTTATTGAAAACATCGTCCATCAGATTAGTACGAAGCAAACGGCTCATCCACACGCCAGCCATCAGCAAAGCGATATAACCTAACGAGATAGTAAGGATATACAGAAATGTGCCTATTACCGGAGATAGCTTTAACAACGGCGTGTTCAGAAAGAACAGCACAAAACCAACGCCCAAAGCCACGTAGATTTTAGCCCAGGTTATCTTCTCATTCTTTACGCCTTTCGTTCCCAAACAACTCAAAGCAAGCAAAACCAAAGCGAACGCCTTGGTATAAAGGGTATGTGAAAACAAGCCCGCCGTCCGGTCGAAATTGCCTAATATCTTGTTGATTATTTCCAACGTCCAACCACGTTCTAAAAAGAACCCGTAGCAGAACCAATAAAGGTGCATCAGCACCAAAAGAATACTGACTGCCCGCATAAAAGCCATTATTTTGGCTAAACCTCTTAAATCGTCTTCTCCCTGCATTCTTTTTTAGTTTTAATGTTCGGGCGTGAATTTAAAGGCTCTACACAGCGGCTATAAGAATGTGGCAGTCAATGGCGGTGCGTGGCAGTGTTTGGCGAAGTGATAAGAGTTGTAGCTTCTATGATCCTTTTGTATCGTAACATTTATGAAGCATCCAAATAAAAAATACTTTTAGTTGCTCTTCTGTTTTCTGTCCGTCAGCAACATTTTTTGTCCTGCTGAATTGGTGGACAAGCAACACTTCCGTAACTACAATAAACACAGCAGTCGCCTTGTTTTGGTTTTAGAACTTGTTTGCATTTTTCACATTCGTAAAAATATTGACAAGCGTCTGTCGGCATTGTTTCTTCTTTCTTGTGTCCGCAGTTGGGACAAGTGATTGTTGATTGTAATTTGATTTCCATTTTAATTTTCTTTTTTGTCGGTTACAGAATATCCTGTTGAGTTTATTGCTTTTTCGATTTCAGAAATATTTGTTTTTGAGTTGTCAAATTCTACGATTGCATTTCCATTTTCATAAGAAGCGTTTGAACTTATTATTCCTGTCAATTTATTTACTTCGTGATTTACGTGTTCGCCACAACTTGCACAAGTCATTCCGCTAATCGTAAATTCTACTTTTTGAATATTGGATTTGTCCACTACTATGATTTGCTTTTCTGTCTTTGGGTAGAAAATGCTTGAGTAGTATGGAAAGGCAAGCATTACGATTGCAAATGCTGTTACTATTCCTAAAAACATTTTTGACTGAATGAATTTTGGTTTTTCTTCTGTTTCACAATTGCAATCTATCTGCTTTTTGGGTTTCAACTTTTGATACCAAGCAAAACCAAGAACCAAAATTGTCAACCCGATAAAATAGGGTCGAAAAGGTTCAAGCCAAGAAAAAGTGGAAGCAAGACCGCTTGTTCCTGCAATAAGAGCCAATACTGGTGTGATGCAACAAAGAGAAGCTGCAATTGTAGTCAAAAGTCCTGCACCAATTAATTTTTTGTCAGTTTTCATATTGTTTCTAATATTTTGTTTTCGTCAAGTATTTTGAAAAATGGTTTCAGCATTTTTTCATACTCTTTAGTCAGTGAGTGAAAAATAGTTTGAGCTTCTCGTTCGGTTTCAATAAGTTTTCTGTCTTTGAGTTTCCGCAAGTGTTGTGAAACCGCTGAAATTGTCATACCAAGAATATCACTTATATCACAAACACAAAGTCGTTTTTCTTCATAAAGTAGAAAGAGTATTTTCAGTCTTACATTGTTTCCCGCTAATTCAAGTCCGTTCGATAAATAGTCAAAAGAACCGTTGAGTTCTGAAACTCGGTCTTTACAGCGGTTTATTTGTTTAATGTCTGCTTGTTGTCGTATGCAAGAATTATTGTCCATAGCACAAAGATAGTCAATTTGTTTATTTAAGCAATTACTTAAATACAACTCAAATTCTTTCAGAATTATAAAGTGACAGCTCAATAAATCTTTTTAAAAACAGATTTTTAATTCCAAAATCTGACCTCTTACAGTCTTCTTTTTTTTTTCTTCTTCATTTTGTTAGCAAAATCCTGTTCCTCGTAATCATCGCCCTGTGCTTCGGGTAACAAACCGCCAAATGCCTCAATCAAACCGTCTTCGTGTTTTTCAGTAGTATTCAGGAAGTCGAACAAGTGATGAGGTTCTTCCGCAGGAAGATCTGCATCATTTGATGTGGATGTTTTTGGAAGTTGTACGACAGGTTCTTTAATCTCCGGTTTGATATTATTGTTCCAATAATCATTAAAGGTATTGGCAGAAAGTTCCTTTGCTAAGCGTGAACCGTTCCAAACCGCCTTTGAATTGTGGTCTATGAAAGTGATACCATAAATACGACCTGTATCGTTCCGGCGGACCACTACATTAATGCCCTGTTCACTCAACTGCTTTTTAAAAGCCTGCTCATCATTTGTGGATTTCAGAGCAATAGAAATTGCAGCTTTTAGGGTCTGCTTACTTGGGTGGTCTTTTAAATCCTCTTTGCATTTTGCAAAATGCAGTTCCAAAGCCGGAAGCCCTGCATTTTTACCAAACAACGAAGCCTTGAACGGATGCCCGGCTCTTTCGCCTTTCTCGTTTAAAGGAATATATAATAAGCCTTGCCGCATTTTTCCCTGCAATTCGCCCTCCACTTTTTCGGTGGTAACATTAAACAGGGAAAGCAAGGCATTGTATTCGCCCAAAGTCTGAAACTTATAATAATTCGGTAGGTGGCGGACAACCGAAGCGATTTGGCTTTTCACATCGCCTGCCCGATAATCTACCGGACGGAAAATCTTGTCGTTCTGCTTGTGTTCTTTATCGGTTGCGGGTATCAAGCCGTGTTGTCTTTCCAGTTCACGGCACACATTCATAGACCGCATTTTCTCGAATTTGTCCGAAATCTTTTTGCCCTGCTCGTCCACGCAAACCGATACAATGTGTATATGGCTGCGGTCGATATCGGTATGTTTGAATACCACAAAAGGCTGTTCGCCGTAGCCCATTTCCCGCATATATTCTTCCGCCATTTGCCGAAACCTGTCATCGCTAACCTTATCTTTCGGGTCGGGATTGAGCGAAATATGCAACGTATGCTTTTCCGTATTGCGGTTGGCAATCAGGTAAGGTGCAAAAGATTGTGCTAATTGTGCAACAGTATATGCTCCAGTTGGCGTTTCGATTATCTTATTTGCGAACAGAATTTTCCCGTTTTCATTCTCTACTTTGAGCTGATTGTACGCCAATGCACCGTATAAATTCCCGCTTCTGCCAATCTTTGCTATCATCTGTACTGCTATTTTTTCAGGTTCTTTGCTTCAAATTCTTCGGTTATCTGAATGATTTTTTGGCATAGCATCGCCATTTCAGCCGTTTGTTTTTCCAATTTGTACAGGAACGCTGCGGCTTTTTTCTCCGAAAAATTCTTGTACAACAGCTTTACAATCTGGTTATAGTTTACACCTATGGAGCGGAACTGGCTGTGAAAAGAGGTCAGCCGCATATAAAAATCAACCGTTCCCTTGTCAATCTGAATGGTTTTTATGGTCTTGTCAAAGATGCAGGACGTTATGAAATGAGCCTTTACCTGCATACCTGATTTATCAAACAGGGCAAGAAAATGGGCGTGTTCCTGCTCGTTAAAGGAAATCGTATAGCGGATGGTCGCCGGGTCTTCTTTGGGGCGACGTCCGGTCTTTTTCAATTGCTTTTTGTTGTTATCGTTCATCACTAATCCATTTTAAAATCCATACAAAACCCTGACTTTGGAAGGTGTTTTCTGCCCCCTGCAAAGGGCAAGTTGTTTTGAGCATCGGAAATCATTCCGAGATGCTCAAAACACAACTTGCCGTGTTCCGGTGAACACAAAAATCCGCCCTGCGGGACGGATTGAATGTAACAGGGAAAAACGGCTCGTTGCCGTTCCCGTTACCCCCTGATATGTCAAAAGACTTTGCATAAATCCGTTAATAAAAATCACAATACAAAGTAAAGCCCTGTTTACGATAGCGTTGCACTGTGACACAGTGCCAAATGCTGCCTCTGAACGCCAAACACTGCCACCGCTATACAACCGATTGAATTTGATGAGTTCTTTGCCCCTGAATGTTGACAGGCAGGCAGGCAGGCAGCCCGTGCTTCAGGACGAGCAGACGGCATACATTCAAGATGGCAGGTTATCCTGCCTGCAAGATTGCAGGAATGCAAGAAACCAAGAGCGCAGGAATGACGGAAAGCGTGACAGCCTGCTATCAGACAATCAAGCCTGCGTGATGGATAGAATGACGGACGGAACGAATGCAAGAACGCAATCACGCCTGATAGGATGCCTGAATGAAAGCATTGCTGCTGTACAGCAGGAAAGCAGGCAATCAGCAATTCCCGCAGGCAAGCCTGATAGCTATCCTGCAAGAAAGACAGCACGAAATCAGGACTGCACGGCTGAAAGCCTGCAAGACTGAAAACAGTAAGATGTAAACTTTAAATTTTAAAAATATGGACACAAGAAAGAAACCTCTGTTTGTCGCTTTTTCTTCTCAAAAAGGCGGTGTTGGCAAAAGCACATTTACCACGCTTGTCGCCAGTACGATGCACTATCGGTTGGGCTACAACGTAGCTGTTTTTGATGCGGATTTTCCGCAGCACAGCCTGATGAAAATGAAAACCCGTGATTTGGCAATGGTAATGGAAAATGAGGCGTTGAAAAAACTGGCATATAAGCAGTTTACCACCATCAATAAAAAAGCCTATCCCATTATGCAGCACAAAGCGGATAGCGTACTCGATGCGGCGCACGAATTTGTAAACACTTCCCCTGTTCCGCTTGATGTGCTGTTCTTCGACCTGCCCGGAACCGTGAACACGCCCGGAATTCTGAAAGCATTGGCAGGTATGCACCACATTTTCACGCCCATCACGGCAGACCGTGTGGTAATGGAAAGTACGCTCATCTTCACACAGCTTTTACAGGATGTAATTATGAAAAAAGGCGAAACTTCCATACAAAGCATTAACCTGTTTTGGAACCAGGTGGACGGCAGGGAAAGCACGCCCTTATATGACGTGTATAATCAGCTTATCGGGCAACTGGGGTTAAGCCTGATGCAAAGCCAAATCAAGAACAGCACCCGTTTTCGCAAGGAAAGTGAAGTGGACAGCAAAACAGTTTTCCGTTCTACGATAATGCCACCCGATGAGCGTTTGATGAAAGCCTGCCAGTTAGACCTGTTCATCAGCGAATTTTTAAACATCATTCAATCGTAGTGCTATGGAAAAAGATAATAAACGTAAAGTTACGCCGGACATTAACGAAGAGCTGATGATGAACCTGATGGTAGACGGCGTTAAAAAGGACGGTTTGCAGCTACCGCCTGAACCTGCCGAAGAGCAGGAAAAGGAAGAAATACAAAACGAGGTAAGGCAGGATGAATTACCACAAAGCAAACCCGCACAACGGGAAAGAAACCGTACCAAGAAGAGCCTTGACGGAAGCTACGGCGAACACTTTTTGAAAACCCATTCGATGACAAAGCGGGGCGATAAAAGTATCTATATCCGGCAGGAATACCACGAACGGCTATCCCGTATTGTACAGGTAATCGGTAAAGATGCTATACCCCTGTATGCCTATCTCGATAACATACTGGAACATCATTTTGAAATGTTTGAAAAAGCCATTACCGATGATTTCAACGAAAAGTTTAAACCCATTTTTTAAAGCATCTGATTATGGAAATAGTAATTGTGATTTGCCTGCTGATAGTCATTGTCCTGCTTTTGCAGGATAAGATTGTAATTCATAAAAGGTCGGAGCAAAAGTCCAAACAGGAAAAAGTTAACCCGAACCTGCCCGATATTATGGGGCAACCCAAGCCAGTAAGAAGCCTTTCAGTGCCAAACACTGCCAATGACAGCCAAATAACGGAACCGGAGATAAACCCTGATAATTTAGACATCGAATACGACGAAAACGAAAACGTCAGCATTCAAATTCCGCAGGAAGAACTGGACGAAGTTTTCAGCAATATGCCTGATTTGGAAGAAGAGGAAGAAGAATGGAACAGGTACGGAATATCCGGTGGCGATAACGGTTTTGCCCAAGGGGTTACCTATGACGAACTAAGCTCCGTAGGGGCATTGCTCCAAAAAGAGAATTTGGAACAGGCTCAAAAGGAAACAGCGGTAGCCATAGTTCAGAAATTACAGGGAACCGAATTATTCAGCTTACTGGAAAATTCCATTGAGGGTGCTTCCCGAAAAATTGCCGAGCTTTTGGATAGCACACTTTCATCTGAAAGCGACGACAGTTCTTCCACCTTGCGGAAAAGTAATTTGGGTGATTTTGACATTGGGGAGTTTGTCTGAAAAGACGGCTTCCTTTTGTTATTTATTCAATCGGAATTGTCAAGAGCAACAATCGAATATTCATAATTATATTCGAGCAAATGAGGTGTAGGGCTTTTCCCTTCAGGATTGTAATAATTTATCCCTCTTGACGTTTCAGAGATTAAGTGTAAATTTTTTCTTGCTCTTGAAGCTAAAACGTAAAGTAATTTTTTAGAATTTTCGTAACCGTTTGTATCGTTGAAGTGTGGGACATAATCATTAAGAAGAGCAAAACCTATTACTGTATCATATTCCTCTCCCTTTACGCCGTGAATAGTTGAAACGGTTATACCATCTCTTTGCCTGAAAACTTTTCTAAAATTTTCAATCTCTCCAATAAATGGATTTCCCTCGTCAATAAGCCTTTGTATTCTATTTTCAGAACTTGCAAAAAATGATGTGTGATGTTCTTCAAGTAACGGGAAATTCTGAATTTGTATTTTCAGGCTTTCACAAATTCTTTCAAAGAAAGAACGTAAGTAGGTTAAACCATCATTTTCATTCTCTTCAATTGAATTGCAGATTTTCAAAAACTCTTTGTTTGATAAGTTTGATACATCTACTCCCGCAGCATCAAGTTCGTTCAAAACTTCTTTACTCCAACGTAAACGACGAACGTACATATAGGGCGATGGTTCTGTCAAAACAATTCTTGCAACTTTAAACCAAAAATTCTCAATGTCCCGTGAAAACGGAGCCATACCGGGTCCGTCAAAACTAAAATCCGGAAGTCTAATCATTAGCTTCCTTGTAATACTTGCAATCTGAACCCATTGAGGTGCTGCAATACAAATTTCATTAGGGCTAATTCCGGCTTCACGGACATTAAACAAAATCAATTTTGCAATTTCTTCTATCAAATTATCTAACGAAACCGATAAGTTATATGTGATTAAACTATTATAATCTTTTTCGTTTCCGAATGCTATAATAGGGGTAGCAAATGTTTTATAATAATCGAAGTAATTTATTATGGTTTCAGATGACCTGTAATTTTTGTCTAAACTCAACTGTATCAAGTTAAACCCCAAAAGTTTTTCCAAATCATCCTTTGGCATCGGATAACCACCTAAAGAATGATAAATAGATTGGTTAGGGTCGCCAACAATTAATGTTTTTGAACACCCTTTGTTTGCACTTAATATTTTTGATATTATATGGTATTGTATCTCTTTAGTATCTTGATATTCATCAATCAAAATAAATGGAAATAATTTGCATAAGACGGTACAAATGATTGGCTTTGATTTCAATAATTCATAAGCATAAAAAAGTATCTGCTCAAAATCCAATTGATTATTCTCTTTTAATATTCCGAAATATTCTTGAAGAATAGCTTTGATATGCTTATTCTGATTACTATTTTTTGATGTAAACTTATATGTACCATTTATGGTAGCATAATATTGAAAATCATAAAAAGTAACTTTTGGATTGCTATATTTTTTGCATAATTCGGTTAGGAGCTTTTCAGTATCAAAGGAATTACAAACTTTAAACCCGTTTTTCAACCTTTCAGAATACAGATGGTAAGGCTTTAATATCCATTCCATACAGAATGAGTGAATTGTACCAATCCATAATTGTGTAGTATCAACCCCCAATAATTCAACCCGTTCTTTAATTTCATCAGCAGCGTTATTCGTGTATGTAATTGCAATAACGAACTCTTTATTGGAATTTAGCCTGCTTAATTCGTAAGCGATTTTGTATGTAAGCGTTCTCGTTTTTCCACTACCAGGACAGGCAATCAAGAGTACACTATCTTTCTCCAAGATTGCAACTTCTTGCTCATCATTCAAACTTCCTTTTTCCCAAATGAACATAGCCTATTTCAATTTATCTATGAATGTTAATAGCTGGTCATCTGGTATTACCAAGTCCAAGTCAAAAGCAAGGTCATCTAAAGTTGCTTCTTCGGCTCTATACTTCGTTAGGCTCTCCCTACAAGATGAAAAATCCAAAGCATCATCATCATAAAAATGTTTGTTCATCCTATATTCAATGATGTCGGCAATAATATTGTTGGAGTATGTTTCTTTGGCGAAAAGAATGGCATCAACTATATAGTTTGGAATTTCCGTCTTAAAAGAAATATGCTTGCCTAACATTATAGCAAACCAACCTTTACCTTCCTGTTTAGCCATTGTAAGCACTCGCTTTCCATAAACCGCAACACCATCATCTTCAATATCAGTTTTAGCTTGTACTCTTGTTGGTTGGTCTGTATATACTTGGTCAATTATAGCTATTACTTCCTCCTCGTTGCCTTCGGTTATAAAATCAACTTCAAAAGTATAGTCAGCATAAAATGCCTTTATCCAATCATTCTCTGCTTCAAAGACATCTAATTTAGCTTTACGTTCTAATCCCTTTTGTTTAGATGCCTCAACTTTTCTCTTGTATTTTTTTAATCGGTCGCTATCATCGTCATTAATAGTTGTATCACAAATCGCATCATCTAAATCTGTTAGAATTGCACATTTTCTTCTTATACGGCTATCGTGGAAAAGTTGGGCTACATTCTCAAAGCCTGTACTTCGTATATTGATGAGGCTAATTCCAAGTTCGTCAAGACTTACACCAAATACTTTTTTGACCATTATTGGTATTAAAATCTCTTCTGCATCGCCCTCAACTAATATTATTCCTCTTGCAAATAACAGGTTGGTTCTTACAGCATCCAAATAACGCTGTATTTGATTGATGCTTTCAGGTGTTAAACCAGTTGATGGTTGATATACTTCCGCAAAATTTAATTTCTTTGCAAGGATGTTTATATTCTCAACATTACTTACTTCGGAAATTTGTGTAGAATGAGTAGAATAGATAATTTGAGTATCTCCATAATCCAATTTGTCAAATAAGGTCTTTTGAATATGGTTATGTATATGGGCTTCCGGTTCCTCAATAATAAGGAAGTTGGCAAATGTATCTTTTGATTTTCTATACTTAAACTCAAGTAATTTCAGGGTTAAAAATATTAGATTAGCACCTCCCAAACTTAATTCGTGAATACCGCCCTCATATTCCTCGCCTGGTTCTCCGATAAAAAGTTTCAATGATTGTAACAATTTTTCGGCTTCATTGGGAACACTTGATTTAATGGATAATGAAGATGGCGAATAGGTAAGACCGACGGCATCCTGAATGGTTGATTTTATATCTGACCTTATATTTTGTACATCGGGCAAATCTTCAATGCTTTCATTTAATTGCTCAACCAAATCGCTGATAGGTTGGTAATCTTCCTCTTTGATTTCTCCACTTTTGTTTTTCAATAGAGTAAGTAAAGGATTAGTTCTATTGTTATGAAAGTCACTTACTACATCTCTCAAGGCTTGGATGAATGTAAAAGAGATTTCTTTGGAAACAGATAATTGATGCGGAATTTTAGAGCCAAATTTAGAAGCATCAATCGTAGATGGGAAAACCACATTTTCAAAATCGCCTACAAGTTCCTTATATACATTAGGGTCATTAAAATCAGCAGTGCTTTTTCCAGTAAAGAAAGTTTCGTAATTATCCTGAATTGTGATGCTATTGAGTATCGTTTGTAATCCAACTGCATCTCCTTCAGCTAATTCGGAAAGTTTTTGTCTGATGTCAGCTTTAGGACGAAAGAAAAGGTTGTAAGTAGCTTTTTTTACATAATCTTCTGCGGCAACTCCAACACCGTGAATGAACAAGGATTGTATTGCCTCTTCATCGTTAAGCTCATCAAATTCAACACTGATAATAATCCAATGACCTTTCCATTTTCCCTTATCCAAAGACCTGTTAAAATCTCCTTCCGTCAGTTTATAAGCATATTGCAAGGAGGCATCTTCTAATAACAGCCTTATTGCCCTAAAAACATTTGTTTTTCCAGAACCGTTTTCTCCGATTATGGTATTTATTCCCTTGTTGAATTGAAAACTTGCATTTGCAAAATTCCTATAATTGACCAGGCTGACTTTAGAGATATACATTAGAAAATAAGGTTTTTAAGTTTGAAATCTACCAATATTTTTAGATTTCAGTTTCCGAGAACTCTTCAAACACAGAATAGTTTTTTATTCCTTTAGACTTGTTCACTTTTCCCATTATTGTACCATCAATTCGGCTTTTTAGATACGATGCTAAATCATCAAAGTGTCGAACATCAATATAATTAATCCCTGATGCTTTATATCTTTTAGACAATGAAATAGTGAATGCAGCCCAATTAAATTTTTCCCCTTTTTTGTTTAATTCAACTTGTTTCCAATCGCCATATCGCTTTTTTAAATAATCAATATAGTTCTTCTTGGAAAGCTCTTTGCCTAACGCTCCGTCTGGTAATTCAATTTTTGGCTTTATAGGCTTGGATTTTTTTACAAACTTTGGAAAATACTTATGTAATAAAGCCTCTGATTGTTCAATATGTTTTGTTATGGTATCCCATCCCCAATAATATAAATGAAATGGTAGTTCCTGTTCTTTTTTAATTTGATTTAGGTATTCCTGTATTTGAGCATCGTCACGAAATGTAGAAACAAAAACAAATTTGTCGAAATCAATCGCTAAATCCCTTGCTTTTTCTAAATCAGTATTTATATCCTGAATTAGAATTTTCCTTATAGTTTCATCTTTTCTTCCAATACTTTTCAATTTGCACTGTATAACCGTTTTTGTTTTAGAAGAAAAGACATCAATACCTTTCTGATTTTGTCCTTTCACACCAAACGTCTGAAAATCTGTATTCTCATATGACGAGGTATTCTCTACAAAATTGAATAAATCACAAGTGAGTTCCTCAAATAACCTTTCATCTTTTAAAGGAGGTAATTGATAGTTTGCCATTTAAAAAAATCGTTTAAAAATTGTTTCCTGTTCGGTATCTGAGAATTCAGCAATCACTTGTTTAGACCAATCAAAATCGAACTTGCCAAACTTATTTTCATCCCCGTTTAAATCAATTTCGTCTTCATTGAAAGTAAGGATATACTGAAAGTTATGCAGCTCGTTTGATTTGTGGTACATATAGTTCAGGACATTGGATATTGTTTTGTATGATATGGCGTGAAATACACCATCGTGTACAAGAAAATCCGGAATATTACGCTTGTCAATCCTGCTCTTTAAAAAGACCATTAAATCATACGCTACGATTTTCAAACGCTCTTGTCCTAACGCATCAGCTTTAGGGATTTCCAAACTTATTTTAAAAGGCAATTGGTTTCTCGGCGAAGTAGAGTTTAATGTGATATTAAAATAAGAGTTGTCAAATTCTTCATCTAAATAAATTGCATTTTCAAGAATTTGCTGAAATAACAATCTCAACTCATCAAGGTATGATTGCTGCTTATTTAGCTCGCTGACAATATCTCTTTTTAATTCTGCGATAACAATATTGGAGTTTCCCAATATCTCTTCTATTTCGTCAATTTCTCGTACAATTGAGGTATTCCGTTCTAAAAGTGTTTTTTCATTGACTAATCTTTCATAAGTGCTTTCAATCCTATCCAATGCACCTCTCTCTTTTAGCAATGAAAATAATTGGCTCCTGTTCTTTTCTAATTTTTCAAGCTGCGTTAAACTCTGGTCGATTGATGATTGTAATTTCTTTTCTTCTTCCAACAAATATTTATTCCTATTCGTCAGTAGTTGTTTTTTAAAGTCTATAACTTCATCCAAACTCCTTTTTACAAAGTTGCCGAATGTTGCTACGGTTTCATTGTAGAGCTTACGAATTTTGTCCAGGTCGATAGAAGACACATCATTGTAAGAGGATTTTAGTTTTTCTAATTTCCGGTTTGTATTATGATAGATGACAGATTGCTCGTTAATTTCAGATATAACCTGATTTAATTTTTGTTCTATTTCTTTGTGATTAGCAAGAAAATTGTATTCCTTCAGGCTGCCTTCGAGTGCAGCAATGTCTTTTTCAATCTTTAACCGCTCTGTTCTAAATTCCTGAATATCTTTACCTGTATCTGCTTTAACCTTTTCTGAAAGGGATTTTACCGTATTATTATACCTTTCGTATTCAGAAGATACTTCGTTATATTTTAAAAGTGTTTTTGTCGGGAGATTTAGCAAATAAAAATTATACAATGCCTTTTCTCTTGCATTGGCATTGTAAGAAACAAAATTTAAAGGGTCAACTCTTTGCTGACTTTGCAAGTCGTCCTTAACAAAAAATTCCATCAACGTTCCATATCTTTTTCCTTCAAAGAATACTTCGTTGTTCTCTGTCGGAAAAAATATCCCTTCCAGCAATTTCGGCATTTCAGATTTTTCATATTCATCAAGAGCATCCGGTCGCTTCCCGAAAAATATTTTTTTTGTATCGGCAAAGCCCCTCTTGATAAAATATTTTTGTTCCTGTACTTCAATTTCTAAAGTAATCGTGTGTTCATCATCACGTAAAAAGTCATACTTTTTTTGAGCAAATCTTTTTTCTGCTTTACCGCTTAATAAGGTAAAATCAACAAGCCTGACCAACGTAGATTTGCCAATACCATTAATCCCTCGTGCTTCTTTATCCCCAGAGTATTTGCCCAATATGATGTTTATTCCATTGTGAAATGGAACAGCATCTATAAGGTTGGTTTCTGAATATATTCTAATTAACATTGTCGAATAAACTTGTTTGATTTTCTTCTTGGTTTTCTTTCTTTACCAATTTAATTTTATATCCTTTTTTCTCAATGCTGCCAATCGTATGCAAGAAGGTCAAGGCATACAGAAAAAGGTCGGGTGTCCTATCTTTATCCCTGTTTAAAAACTTATTCATTATATCATCCACGATAACGTATTTGTTTTTGAAAGGGGAATTACCCATAATACTTATAATATCTGCTCCCAATACCATAAGGTTGGTTTTAAGATTGCTTTCAGGCTGCGGTAATATCATAGTTCATTTTCTGTTTTTCTGCCTATTAAACACTGTTCAAACATATACAGCAATATAGATTTTACGCATTTTACATATTCATCATCTTTAATGTTTCCATATGTCGTTGTATATTGGTCGGTCAGATTATATAATCTCTCCTTGAAATTTCCTGAAAGTTTATTGTAATCATTTATAACCCTTCTTTTCAGGGTATTAATCTCATCATCATTATATCCCGAAAGTATATTGGTAATCGTATTAAACTCCGCCATAACCAATACCATTTCCGAGTTCATCCCATCCCAATCTTCCTGTTCAAAGTTGAGTTCGATTTTCTTTTGGGGAGGGACTAATGTTTTCCTGTCGAAATGCAGAGCTTTATCTTCTTCGTTTGAGGCATTCAGTAGGTCATTAATGATTTCCTGAATGTAGTCCTGTATAAAAAAGTTTTCAATGCCTAAGTAGGCTGCAAGTTTCCTTTTTTTACTTGATACAAGTTCATCAACAATAGAAAGAATTTGGTCTATCCCCTTAATCGAAGTATCGCCATCTAAACCCTGAATTAGTGTAAATTGTTCCGGTGACACTTCGTGGTTAACATACATTTCCCAATTTGGAAATTTGTCTTTCCAGTTTTTTTGGTATTTTTCAAAATCTCCTTCTTTATTTGCTGCACCTAAAACTTTTGTTTCAAAATCAGTTTTGCTATATTTTCTTGGCGCATAACAAGCCAATATCTTTTGTTCGGGCAAAATAGTACCGTCATTGCCTTTATCCTTATTCCTCCTGATGGGCGTATAGTTATCAACGCCATATTTCAAAAGAAACAGTTCATCAATAAATTCTTCGAACTCAAATCCTTCTTTGGATTGAATTTGCATTTTAAAAGCGTTCTTCAATAATTTATCCATATACAAATCAGAGTTCCAAATTAATTTTAACCGTACCGTCAAATCCCTTTTCTACTATCTCTTTAAGGGTTTGAAGTTTGATATTATTGCCATAATCAGTTTCGACCTTAGAAATGTAACTCCTTTTCTTACCCACTTTTTGGGCTAATTGTTCTTGAGTTAGCTGTCTTTGTTCTCTGGCTTCCTTCAGCATTTCTCCAATATGTCTGCCTGATATTTTCATCTCAAAAAGGATTAAAATTGACTTTATTATGAATGTACAAATGTAATTTAAAAGTTGCATTGAACCAACTGTAAATTGCAATAAAAGCCTCCCATCATTTGTACTTCCGTTCTGGAAGTCCCCACCAACAAAGCCACTCACAGCCAAACACTTCCTTTGACTGCCACTTTCTTATAACGCCTCTTTTTCCACAAGACATTTGTCCCGAAAGCTCGCAAGGTGCGGGATAAACAGTAACAAATTAATGTGTTTCAATTATGGAAAAACAGAGAAAAAAAGTTTTGCTGGCAGCCGTGGCAATGCTGTCAGGAATTGGTGCGTTCGCACAGGGAAACGGCTCGGCAGGTATCAACGAGGCTACCCAAATGGTAACAAGTTATTTCGACCCCGCAACGCAGTTAATCTACGCCATCGGTGCGGTAGTCGGGTTAATCGGGGGCGTTAAGGTGTACAACAAATTCAGTTCCGGCGACCCCGACACGAGTAAGACTGCAGCTTCGTGGTTCGGTGCGTGTATCTTCCTGATTGTTGCCGCTACCATCCTGCGTTCATTCTTCCTTTAATCCTTTGCCTTATGAATTACAATATCAACAAAGGCATCGGCAGGACGGTGGAATTTAAAGGGCTGAAAGCGCAATACCTGTTCATTTTCGCAGGTGGGCTGCTCGGTACGCTTATCCTCGTGATGATACTGTATATGGCAGGCGTAAACTCCTACATCTGCCTGTTCCTCGGAGCAGGCGGTGCTTCGCTCATTATATGGCAGACCTTTTCGCTCAACAGGAAGTACGGCGAACACGGGCTGATGAAAATTGCAGCCAATAAAAGGCATCCCCGCTACATCATCTGCCGCAAGCCTGTACACCGCTATTTAAAATTCACACCTAAACAGAATGCCGTATGAGAAATGTAGCAAAGACCACCACACTGGAAAATAAATTTCCTTTGTTGGCAGTAGAGAACAACTGCATCTTATCCAAAGATGCGGACATTACCGCCTGCTTTGAAGTGCGCCTGCCGGAACTGTTCACGGTAGCTTCTGCGGAATACGAAGCCATACACTCCGCCTGGCACAAGGCTATCAAAACCCTGCCTGATTTTACGGTCATTCACAAACAGGATTGGTACATTAAGGAAAGCTATGCGCCCGATTTGGCAATCGAAGACCAGAGCTTTTTATCAAAGTCCTATCAACGCCATTTCAACGAGCGACCGTTCCTGAACCATTATTGCTACCTGTTCCTGACGAAGACCACAAAGGAAAGAATGCGGATGCAAAGCAACTTCAGTTCGCTTTGCAAAGGTACGTTGATACCAAAGGAAATCAGGAACAAGGAAACGATACACCGCTTTATGGAGGCGGTCGCCCAGTTTGAGCGTATCGTGAACGATAGCGGTTTTGTTAGCCTGCGGCGTTTGACCGAAGAGGACATTATCGGAACGGAAGATACACAGGGATTACTGGAACAGTACCTCACGTTATCGAGGGGAGCCGGAACACCAATGCAGGACATCGCACTCGGAAACGAAGAAGTACGCATCGGTAACAAAAGGTTAAGCCTGCATACACTTTCAGATACGGACGACCTGCCCGGAACGGTATCGGCAGATACCCGTTTTGAAAAGCTATCTACCGACCGTAGCGACTGCCGCCTTTCATTCGCCGCACCCGTGGGCTTGCTGTTAAGCTGCAACCACATTTACAACCAGTACATTTTTTTGGATAACAGCGAAGACAACCTGCAAAAGTTTGAGAAGTCCGCAAGGAATATGCACTCACTGGCTCGTTACAGCCGTGCCAACCAAATCAACAAAGAGTGGATAGAAAAGTACCTGAACGAAGCCCA
>QFCS01000317.1_pt1 | contig 58167 bp, 42 predicted proteins | sample 3576561 | NCBI WGS metagenome assembly QFCS01 | reverse complement strand
GCGCTCGCCGGCCTTGCCGAGCGGGCGGCCTGCCGCTCCTGGCCCGTCCGCCGCGTCGTGCTCTGGCTGCTGCGTCCCGCCGAGCGGGCGGCGCGGGCGTTGGCCGCGCAGGCCGGATGCGCCGCCTCGCCGCTCTTTCCGGCCGAACGTCCCGCAGCCGACACGGATGACGATCCCGGCGGCGCTGCCCGTCTCGCACAGGGGTTTCGTGCGCTCGCCGCCGCTTTCACCGCATTGCTTCGCCAGGCGCCGGGTTCGCCCCGGGTCGCCGGTCGGCCTGATCGCGACCCTCCGCGCAGCGGCCGCCCCCGTGCCGTCTGGCTTTACCGCCTGCTCCTCGCATTCCGGCCGCGCTGCGCCGACACATCGTGATCGTCCTCAGCGACAGGCGCAGGGAAGGCTGAATGCCGGCCCGCGGATGCTCGAATCGAGCCCGCGGACCGCCGTGGCATGGGTTTGCGCAAATCGCCGGCCGAAGAGTCCACACCACCCAGGCTTTATGCCGGCCGGGCAGGGGAGCGCCGGTTCCCTAATGTGCCTCGTCCCAATTGTCGGCGGCGCGTGCGTCGACCTGCAGCGGCACGGCGAGCGAAACGGCCGGCATGGCGGCGTTTTCCATCACCGCCTTGATCACCGGCAGCGTCGGCGCCACCTCGTCCTCGGCGGTCTCGAAGATCAGTTCGTCGTGCACCTGCAAAAGCATGCGCGCCGACAGGCCGGCCTTGGTCAGCGCATCTTCCATGCGGATCATCGCGCGGCGGATGATGTCGGCGGCCGAGCCCTGGATCGGCGCGTTGATCGAGGCGCGCTCGTTGAAGGAACGCACCGACGGGTTGGAGGCGCGGATTTCCGGGTAATGGATGCGCCGGCCGAAGATGGTTTCGACATAACCCTTGTCGCGCGCCATCTGCTTGCGGCTGTCCATGTAGTCGCGGATGCCGGGGAAACGTTCGAAATACTTCTTGATGTAGTCGCCGGCCTCGGAGCGTTCGATCGACAGCTGGTTGGCGAGGCCGAACGCCGAGATGCCGTAGATGATGCCGAAATTGATCGCCTTGGCGCGGCGGCGAACCTCGGACGGCATGCCGGCGACGGGCACGCCGAACATTTCGGACGCCGTCATCGCATGGATGTCGACGCCGTCGGCAAACGCCTGGCGGAGCTGCGGGATGTCGGCGATGTGGGCGAGCACGCGCAGTTCGATCTGGCTGTAGTCCGCCGAGATCAGCTTGTTGCCGGGCGCTGCGATGAAGGCGGTGCGGATGCGCCGTCCCTCGGCGGTTCGGATCGGGATGTTCTGCAGGTTCGGCTCGGAAGACGAGATGCGCCCGGTCGGCGTGGAGGCGAGGGCGTAGGAGGTGTGCAGGCGGCCGGTATCCGGGTGGATGTATTCCGGCAGCGCATCCGTATAGGTCGACTTCAGCTTGGTGAGCTGGCGCCAGTCGACGATGCGCCGCGGCAGCTCGTAGCCTTCCGCCGCCAGTTCCTCCAGCAGTTGCGCGGTGGTCGACCATTGGCCGGACTTGGTCTTGCTGCCGCCCGGCAGCCCCATCCTGCCGAACAGGATGTCGCCGAGCTGTTTGGGCGAGCCGATGGTGAAGCGTTCGCCGGCGGCTTCGTAGACGGCCTCTTCCAGCGCTGCCGCACGTTGCGCGAACTCGCCGGACAGCCGCGAGAGCATCTGCCGGTCGACCATGATGCCGCGTTCTTCCATGCGCGCCAGCACGGGCAGGAGCGGACGCTCCAGGCGTTCGTAGACCGAAGCGACACCCTTGGCGGCCAGCCGCGGCTTCAGCACCTGCCACAGCCGGTAGGAAAGGTCGGCACCCTCGGTGGCATAGGTTGTGGCGCGCTCGATCTCGACGAAGTCGAACGTGACGAGTTTCCTGCCGGAGCCGACAAGATCCTTGAACGGGATAGGCTCGTGGCCAAGCCACTTCTCCGACATGGCCGCGATGCCGTAGCCGTGACCGCCGGCGCCGCCGTCCAGCACGTAGGCGAACAGCATGGTATCGTCGAAGGGCGCGAGCTCGATGCCGTAGCGGCGCGCCACCAGCCAGTCGTATTTGATGTTGTGACCGACCTTCAGCACCGAACGGTCGGCGAGCAGTGGCCGCAGGACATCGAGGGCCGCGGCGAGCGGGATCTGGTCGGGCATCACGCCGCCGCCGAGCAGATCGGCTTCCGCGGCGCGGTGCGCGATCGGCACATAGGCGGCCTCGCCGCCGGCGAAGGCGAGGCTGAAGCCGACGATGTCGGCGCGCATCGGATCGAGGGAGGTCGTCTCCCAGCGGAACGAGACGACGCCGGCTTCGACCGCTCGCGCCGCCCAGGCGGAAAGCGTCGGCAGGTCGCGGATGCAGCCATAGGCGGCCGTGTCGACCTTGAGGGAGCCGATAGCGGACGCCCGCGCGTCGGCGAGCGCGGCGGGAGTCGCGGCGCCCGAGGGAGGCGTTGCGGCGGCGCTCCGCGCCTTGGCGGTGCCTCCCGGGGCTACCCCCTCTGGCCGCTTCGCGGCCATCTCCCCCTCGATGGGGGAGAGGCCCGCGCCGACGTCCGGTCCGTGCGCGTCGGCGCCCCGCTCGACCGTCACGGAGGCCGGCTCGACCAGGGCGGCGTCCGTCCCGGTCGCCTCGGCGACGCGGCGCGTCAGCGAGGTGAACTCCATCGCCTTGAGGAAGCCGATCAGCCGTGGACCGTTGGGCGGCTGTAGCGCCATATCGTCCAGCCCTTCGGTGACCGCCACGTCGTTCTTCAGCCGCACCAGCTCGCGCGAGATTCGCGCATTCTCGGTGTTGGCGATGATCGATTCGCGGCGTTTCTCCTGCTTGATCTCGCCGGCGCGCGCCAGAAGCGTGTCGAGGTCGCCGAACTGTTCGAGCAGTTGCGCCGCGGTTTTCGGACCGATGCCGGGAACGCCGGGCACGTTGTCGATCGAATCGCCGGTCAGCGCCTGCAGGTCGATCATCTTTTCGGGCGGCACGCCCCATTTCTCGATCACCTCGGGAATGCCGATCTGGCGATCCTTCATCGGGTCGTACATGGCGACCGTCGGGCCGACCAGCTGCATCAGATCCTTGTCGGAGGAGATGATGGTGGTATCGGCGCCGGACTCGCGGGCAAGCCGCGCATAGGTGGCGATGAGATCGTCGGCCTCGAACCCTTCCATCTCGATGCAGGGCAGGTCGAAGGCGCGCGTTGCCTGGCGGATCAGCCCAAATTGCGGGATCAGGTCGTCCGGCGGGGCCGAGCGGTTGGCCTTGTATTCGGCGTAGAGCTCATTGCGGAAGGTTTTGGAGGAGTAGTCGAAGATGACGGCGAAATGCGTCGGCGTCACGCCGACGTCGGTGTTGCGCGAATCCTGCATCAGCTTCCACACCATGTTGCAGAAGCCGAGCACGGCGCTGGTCGGCAGGCCGTCGGACTTGCGGTTGAGCGGCGGCAGCGCGTGATAGGCGCGGAAGATGTAGCCGGAACCGTCGACGAGAAAGAGATGATCGCCTTTTTTCATGGGCGATACGCGTAGCCCGCTGGCGATTGGCTGTCCATGGAGAAGGTGGCCGCGCCGCGGTCTCCTGACAAGCGGGCGTAGGGATCACCCGGCTACGGCTGTCGCCAGCTGTCCGGCTACACAGGTCGCCTGGCGTTCGTGGCGCATCTTCAGCTTGTGGCCGATCTGGACGATGGCCGTTATCGCCGGGATGAATTCGGTGCCGAGGTCGGTGAGGCCATATTCGACCGACGGCGGCGAGGTCGGCATCACCTTGCGCCACAGCACGCCCTTCCGTTCGAGGTCGCGCAGCCGCGCCGTCAGCACCTTGGCCGACACCTCGGGGATGTCGGCGCGCAATTCGCCGAAGCGCCGCGGTCCGGCGCTCAGATACCAGATGATGTTCGGTGTCCAGGCACCCCCGAGCAGCGACATGCACTCGCTGAGCGGACAGGCGTTTGGCGGCAACGGTGCCAGGTTCTTGCGGAGCTTCAGAGGCATGGAGTTCGCTCTCCGGTTACCTCGCGGATACCCGAAAAACGCCATTACCACAAGTTAGGTAGTTTCTTTTGGTTACTTGTCTTGCTAGCAGTGCCGGCGCCACCTCCTGACAAGGGACTGACAAAGGAAACGCCCATGAAACTGTACTACGCCCCCGGTGCCTGTTCGCTTTCGCCACACATCGTGCTGCGCGAGCTTGGCCACGATTTCGAACTCGAGCGTGTCGATCTGCGCGAGAAAAAGACGGAAACCGGAGCCGATTTTCGCGCCGTCAATCCGAAGGGCCAGGTGCCGGCGCTGGCGCTCGCCGACGGCGAGGTGCTGACCGAGGGTGCTGCCATCGTCCAGTACCTGGCCGATGCGGGCAAGGCGCACGAACTGGCGCCCGAAGCCGGCACCGTGGCGCGCGCCCGCCTTAACGAGCACCTGAACTTCGTGTCGGCCGAACTGCACAAGGCGTTCAGCCCGCTGTTCAACCCGGCGGCTTCCGACGAGACGAAGAATGCGGCGCGCACCACGATCGCCGCCAAGTTCGACTATCTGGAAAAGCTGTTCGCCGACGGCCGCGACCACCTGCTCGGCAAGACGTTCTCGGTGGCGGACGCCTATCTGTTCGTGATCACCAACTGGGCCGGCGGGGCCGGTGTCGATCTGGCGAAGTGGCCGCAGCTTGCAGCCTTCGTCGAGCGGGTGCGGGCGCGCCCGGCCGTCAAGGCGGCAATGGTCGCCGAAGGGCTGGTGAAGGCGTGAGCACAGCCGCGCCGCACGCCCGGGCCTACGCGGAGGTCGCCGACGCGCTCGGCGACTATTTCGACGGGCTGTACTTCAGCGATACCGCGCGGCTGAGACGGATATTCCACCCGCGGGCGATCTACGCCTGCGCCACCGAAGGCACGCTGCTCCATCTCACGATGGAGCAGTATTTCCCAATGGTCGACAAGCGTCCGTCGCCTGCCAGCCGCGGGGAGCCGCGCGCCGACCGCATCGTCTCCATCGAGTTCGCCGGCCCGGTGACCGCGTTCGTCCGGCTGAACTGCGCGATCGGTCCGAAACTGTTCACGGATCTGCTGACGCTGGTCATGATCGAGGGTCGCTGGCAGATCATCGCCAAGGTGTTTCACTTCGACCTGATGGCGGAGGAACCCGCGTAACGGAAGCCAGCAAACTGCCTGGCGGATGATCACGCGTTTATTACGAACTTGTAATCAGGCACGCCCTTGAAACGCCGCCTTGCCCCTCCCAACTTAAGGTCATCGGCAGTTATGCCGGGTCCGGATCAAGGCCCGTCCCCCGCCTAACCCGGACGCTGCGGCAGCCCCTCCCCCCTCTCCGGGCTGCCGCATGTTTTTAGTAAGGCCGCCGTGGTACCCCCTCCACCACGGCGGCACTTTTTTGTCCGGACCACCTCCATGTTTCGGCTGGCCCATCGACCGGGGCTTTTCGTGCGCTTCTCCGTCCAATAGAACGGCGTGTCGCTCCATCCTGTTGGCGCGTGATCCGACGGCCTACGGCTTCGGAATCCGTGTCGAGGTTGGCGCCGCAGATTCGAAAGGCCCAAAATGTCCGCACTAGCCCCCGTCCTTGACCGCCTCGACGCCGATCTCGATGCCAGCCTCGACCGGCTGTTTTCGCTGCTCAGGATCAAGTCGATCTCGACCGACCCGGCGTTCAGGGCCGACTGCCGGTCCGCAGCCGAGTGGCTGGTCGCCGACCTGAAGACGATCGGCTTCGACGCCAGCGTGCGCGACACGCCCGGTCACCCGATGGTCGTCGCCCACCATGCAGGGCCGGAAGGCGCTCCGCATGTTTTGTTCTATGGCCATTACGACGTGCAGCCGGTCGATCCGCTCGAACTCTGGCACGACGATCCGTTCGCACCGGGGATCAAGGAGCTGGACGGACGCAAGGTCATCACCGGCCGCGGCTCGTCCGACGACAAGGGGCAGTTGATGCTGTTCGTCGAAGCCTGCCGCGCCTGGAAGGCGGTGCACGGTGGCTTGCCGTGCCGCGTCACGCTGCTGTTCGAAGGCGAGGAAGAATCCGGCTCGCCATCGCTGAAGCCGTTCCTGGAAGCCAACGCCGCCGAACTCAACGCGGATTTCGCCATGGTCTGCGACACCGGCATGTGGGACGGCGAGACGCCGGCGATCTCGACGGCGCTGCGTGGCCTTGTCGGCGAGGAGGTCGTCGTCAAGGCGGCGAACCGCGACCTGCACTCCGGCGAGTTCGGCGGCGCGGCTGCAAACCCCGTGCGCATCCTCGCCAAGGTGCTGGCCGACATCCATGACGAAACCGGTCGGGTTACCGTTCCCGGCTTCTACGACGGCGTCGAGGAAACGCCATCGCAGGTGCTGAAATCCTGGGAGAGCCTGGGCGAGACCGCCGAAAACTTCCTCGGGCCGATCGGCCTGTCGATCCCCGCCGGCGAAAAGGGACGCTCAGTGCTGGAACTGGTTTGGGCCCGGCCGACTGCCGAGTTCAACGGCATTTCCGGTGGTTATACCGGCAAGGGTTTCAAGACCGTGATCGCCGCCGAGGCCTTTGCCAAGGTATCCTTCCGCCTGGTGCACAAGCAGGACCCGGCAAAGATTCGCGAGGCCTTCAGAGCCTTCGTGCGGCAGCGCATTCCCGCCGACTGCTCGGTCGAGTTTCACCCGCATGGCGGCTCGCCGGCGATCCAGCTCTCCTACGACTCGCCCTTCCTGACCAAGGCGAAGCAGGCGTTGTCCGACGAATGGCCGAAGCCGGCCGTCATGATCGCCATGGGCGGCTCGATCCCGATCGTCGGCGACTTCCAGACGTTCCTCGGCATGGAATCGCTGCTCGTCGGCTTCGCGCTGTCGGACGACCGCATCCATTCGCCGAACGAAAAATACGACCTGACCTCGTTCCACAAGGGCCAGCGCTCCTGGGCCCGCATCCTGGACGCCTTGACGCGATGACAAAAGAACCTTCCACCACCATCCGCTTCCACAAGGGCGACCTGCCGGACCTCGGCAACTACGCCGTCGATGCGGTGGCGATCGACACCGAGACGCTCGGCCTCAACCCGCACCGCGACCGGCTGTGCGTGGTGCAGCTGTCGCCCGGCGACGGCACCGCCGACGTCATCCAGATCGCGCCGGGCCAGCGCAAGGCACCCAACCTGGTGGCGCTGCTGCGCAACCGCGGCATCACCAAACTGTTCCACTACGGCCGCTTCGACCTCGCCGTGCTGTCGCACACCTTCGGCGCCATGCCGGAGCCGGTGTTCTGCACCAAGATCGCGTCGCGGCTCACCCGCACCTACACGGACCGGCACGGCTTGAAGGACATCTGCGCCGAACTGCTCGGCGTCAACCTGTCGAAGGCGCAGCAGTCGTCCGACTGGGCGGCCGAGACGCTGTCGCCCGAGCAACTCGAATATGCCGCATCCGACGTGCTTTACCTGCACCGGCTTCGCGAGGTCTTGGCGGCGCGGCTCGCCCGCGAGAACCGCACCAAGGTGGCCGACGCCTGCTTCCGATTCCTACCCTCGCGCGCCCGGCTCGACCTGATGGGTTGGGAAGAGCAGGATATCTTCGCGCATAGCTGAGGCGAGCGTTCTTTCTTTATCTCCGGAATTTCACAGGGCTGCGATCCAACCATCGCAGCCCAGTCGTCGTGCGCCCCCATGGAGCATGGCAGGCGGAACCGCCGCTATCCCATTGTGTAAGTCCAGCACCGAGGACGTGGTTCTCGGCCTGATCGTCGAACGGTCCAAACCGACAGATACTTAAGTAACCACTTGACAATCGGCTTGTGCCCTAATACTTAAGCTCATGCTAAAGCTTTCGGACGTCGACAGCTGCCTCAAGGCGCTTGCGGAACCCACGCGCAGGGCGATCGTCGAGCAGCTCAGTCTTGGTCCGGCAAGCGTGAGCGACCTGGCCAAGCCGTTCGACATGACGTTGGCGGCGATCGTTCAGCACCTGCAGGTGCTGGAGGAGGCCGGGCTGGTGCGGAGCCAGAAGATAGGACGCGTGCGTACCTGCCGCATCGAACCCGGCGGGCTGGACGCGCTCGCTACGTGGATCGCGGAGCGTCGCACCGTGACCGAACGACGCCTCGACCGCCTGGGCGACCTGCTCGACGAGCCGGAGCAGCCTATTGCGGGACCTCAAAAGGACAAGGAAACCAAGCCATGACCATCACTCTCGCGACGGCTGCCGAACAGCAGGCGGTGGTGCACAGCAGCTTCGACCTCGACCGCTTCTACCCGCACGCACCGTCCAAGGTTTTCGCCGCCTTCGCCGACGCTGCCAAAAAACGCCGCTGGTTCGCCGAGGGCGAAGGCTGGGAGGTTTTCGAATATACGCTCGACTTCCGCGTCGGCGGTACCGAGGTTTCGCGCTTCCGCTTCAAGGACGGCCCGGAAATCCGCAACGACACCCAGTTCCAGGACATCGTCGACGACCGGCGCATGGTTTTCACCTATCGCATGGCGATCGGGCCGAAGCCGCTCTCGGTGTCGCTGTCGACCGTGCTTTTGACGCCACAGAACGGAGGAACGCTCTACACCTATACGGAGCAGGGCGTCTATTTCGACGGCGCCGAAAGGGGCCGGCGGGAAGGCTCGACCTGGCTGCTCGACAGCCTGGCGGCCGAACTGGGGCGGTAACGACCGCGACTTGGTGGCCGGCTACAACTTCCGACGTGATCTTGAATCAGCTTCGGAACAACTCGAATCGGAGCGGCATGTCGATCGCTCCGACTTGATGTGGGCGGAAAGCAGACCCGGAAGACTTTTATCGAGCTTATGACGAAACATTGCAGTTCGTTACGAGACGTTATCTCCTGCCCCGGAATCGCCTGAAACGGGCCGCATTCGCCGCCGCATTTCCCGAAAATGAGATCGCTCATCGAAACGCACGGAGCGATCCCCAAAGATGAAGTTCAGTTACGGCCGAACCGCGGCAATCATGTTTGCCGCGGGCACAACTCTTGTTGCCTCGAACAGCGGCGCCTCCGCCCAATGCGGCAGGGCATCCTGGTATGCCTTGACCTCCCGCACCGCCTCCGGTGAACGGATGAACCCGTCCGCCATGACCGCTGCCCACCGCAGCCTGCCATTCGGCACCAGGGTGCGGGTCACCAACAGCCGCAACGGCAGGAGCGTGGTCGTGCGCATCAACGACCGCGGCCCGTTCATACGCGGCCGCATCCTCGACGTTTCCAAGGCAGCCGCGCAGCAACTCGGCTTCGTCGGCGCGGGCCATACGGCCGTGTGCATGGCGCGCAGCTGATCGCTGCCGCAGTCGTCGCCCGCCTCGTTCGAGCGAGCCGCGGGCGACTGCGCGTCAATCAACGACGATAACGTTCAAACCTTGACGGCGTGCTCGACGCGCTCGGCGCCGCCGAACACCTTGATGTAGCGGGCGATTTCCTTGGCGTCGCCGGTCGCCTTGGCGGGATTGTCGGCGAGCTTGACCGCCGGGCGGCCATTGGCGCTGGTCACCTTGCAGACCAGCGAGATCGCCTTCAACCCTTCCGTCTCGGTCGGCGCGCAGTCCTCGAAGTCGTTGGTGAGGTTGGTACCCCAGCCGAACGACATGCGCACCTTGCCTTCGAAATGCCGGTAGGTCTCGATGATGGTGTCGACCTCCAGGCCGTCGGAGAAGATCAGCAGCTTCTGACGCGGATCCTTGCCCTTGTCGCGCCACCACGCGAGGATGCGCTCGCCGCCCTCGATCGGCGGGGCGCTGTCGGGACGAAAACCGGTCCAGTCGGCCACCCAGTCCGGCGCATCGCGCAGGAAGGCGGCGGTGCCGAAGGCGTCCGGAAGCACGATCAACAGATTGCCGCCGTAATAGCGCTGCCAGTCCTGCAGCACATGGTAAGGCGCCTTTCGCAGTTCCTCATCGGTGTCGGCAAGCGCGGCCAGCACCATGGGCAGCTCATGCGCGTTGGTGCCGAGCGCCTCGAGATCGGTATCCATGGCGAGCTTGACGTTGCTGGTGCCGGTGAAGGCATCGCCGATACCTTCCTTCAAGGCCTCGACGCACCAGCGCTGCCACAGAAACGAATGGCGCCGCCGCGTGCCGAAGTCGGAGATGCGGATGCCCGGCAGCTTCTTCAGTTGCTCGGTCTTGTCCCACATCCTGGCCTTCGCGCGGGCGTAGAGCACATCGAGCTCGAACGGCCCGAACGACTTCATCGCGGCGCGCGAGCGCAGCTCGTTGATGATCGCCAGCGCTGGGATTTCCCATAGCGTCGTGTACATCCACGGGCCCGGGAATTCGAGCTCGTACTGGCCGTCCTTCTTGCGCAACTGGTACTCGGGCAGCCGGAAGCCCTCCAGCCAGGCGAGGAATTCGGGCGAAAAAATCTGCTTGCGGCCATAGAACGTGTTGCCCCCCAGCCAGATCATCTCCTTCTTGCTGAAGCGCAGGGTGCGGGCATGGTCGAGCTGGGCGCGCAGTTCGTGTTCGTCGATCTCGTCGGCGAGCCGCACCGAGGTGGTTCGGTTGATCAGCGAGAAGGTGGCATCGACCTTCGGGTACATGCCCCAGATCATCTGCAGCATCAAAAGCTTGTAGAAATCCGTATCGAGCAGGCTGCGCACGATCGGATCGAGCTTCCAGGTGTGGTTGTAGACGCGTCGCGCTATGTCGGTCCTGGTCATCGACCCCTCGTGAACCGGTTTCCCATCGGCCCTATAGCATCGAAAACATCAGTGCGCCCCCTAACTTAGCCGGCTGGACCGACAAAAAGAACCAGGATGACGCCAGGCGTGTGCCCCGGTCGCATCGCGCTTTTGGGCACCTCACGGTAATTTATGCGGCAGGCGTGAAACGCCGTCGGCGGCAGGCCTCGTGCCGATGTCAACCGTCGAAGGGTTGCCATCGGTGGTCACAAGCGCCATTCACGGGCACACGATAACAATGATGGAGAACCGCGTGACAGATCGATCCGCCAGGCCCGTCTCGGTGTTCCGCGAATTTCTGGACGGCGAGGCGTCCGGCGGCATCATCCTGATGGGTGCGGCGCTGCTCGCGCTGATCGTTGCCAATTCGCCGTTGTCGGATGCGTATTTCGCCGCCCTGAAAATCTACGTCGGCCCGCTCAACATCGGCCACTGGATCAATGACGGACTGATGGCGGTTTTCTTTCTGCTCGTCGGCCTGGAGATCAAGCGCGAGATGCTCGACGGGCAGCTGTCCACCTGGCCGCGGCGAGCTCTGCCCGGCATCGCCGCAGTCGGCGGTATGGTCGTACCAGCGCTGATCTATGTCGCGCTCAACGCCGACAACGCCCAGGTTCTACGGGGCTGGGCGATTCCGACGGCAACCGATATCGCCTTCGCGCTCGGCGTGCTGTCGCTGCTCGGCAACCGGGTGCCGGCCTCGCTGAAGGTTTTCCTTACCGCCTTGGCGATCATCGACGACCTCGGCGCCGTCATCATCATCGCGCTGTTCTACACAAGCAATCTGTCGCTGCCCTATCTCGGCGGCGCCGCGCTGGTGCTGGCCGTCCTGATCGTGCTCAACCGCATGAAGGTATTGAATTTGCTGCCTTACGCGGTTCTGGGGCTGGTGCTGTGGGTGCTGGTGCTGAAATCCGGCGTCCACGCGACGCTGGCCGGCGTGGCGCTGGCCCTGACGATCCCGCTGCGGGTCTCGCCCGGCCTGGCGCATGATCTGGAGCACTCTCCGCTGCACCGGATGGAGCACGCGCTGCACAAGGTCGTCCCGTTCCTCATCATCCCGATTTTCGGGTTCGCCAACGCCGGCGTCTCGTTCGCCAATATGAGCCTGTCGGCGCTGGGCGAGCCGCTGACGCTCGGCGTCATCGGCGGCCTCGTGGTAGGCAAGCTGGTCGGCGTACTCGCCACCTCGGCGCTGGCAATCAAGCTCGGGCTCGCCGATCTGCCGATGCGGGCCGGGTGGTCGCACATGACCGGGGTTGCGCTGCTGTGCGGCATCGGCTTCACCATGAGTCTGTTCATCGGCCTGCTCGCCTTCGCCGACGACGAAATGCTGCAGAATGCGGTGAAGCTCGGTATCCTCGCCGGCTCGCTGGTCGCAGCGCTGCTGGGCTCGGCGGTGCTGCTGATGGCGCCGCGGGTCCCGGCGGACGAGGAGGCGGACGCCTGACACCTAAGGCTACGGATGGTTCACCCCGGTCCGCTCCCGATGCCCACTTGTGGTGTCTTGCCGCAGAGGATACGGGTGAACAATGGCCGCTTCACTCGATCTCCGCCATGCCGTTCAGATCGCTTAGCTCAATCCGACTGACGTTGTCCTCTTCCGTGATCGCATGCGGGTCGCAGCCAACGGGCCTTGCCGACGCCCGGAGAATGGTTGTTTGCGCGAGGCGGTGTCGCTGATGACGCCGTTGCTGTGCGCCGTCGACGTCGGCACGCGCAGCGCCCGCGCCGGCATCTTCGACCCGACCGGGCGGCTGCTGGGACGCGGCGAGCACCCGATCCGGCTGGACGAGCCGCAGGCCGCTCACGCCGAACACAGCTCTGACGATATCTGGCAGGCGGTCTGCATCACCGTAAGGCAGGCTCGTATCGCCGCGGGGGCCGCGGCCGAGGCGGTCGTAGGCATCGCCTTCGACGCCACCTGCTCGCTGGTGGTCGCGGAAGCCGACGGCAGGCCGCTGCCAGTCGGCGCCAACGCGAACGACACCATTGCCTGGATCGACCATCGCGCGCTGGCCGAGGCGGCCGCCTGCACCGAGACGCGCCATCCGCTGCTTGCCTTCGCCGGCGGCGCGATGTCGCCGGAGATGCAGGCGCCAAAGGCGATGTGGCTCAAACGCCGCCGCCCGGACATCTGGTCGCGGACGGGGCGGCTGCTCGACCTCGCCGATTTCCTGAGTTGGCGCGCTTCCGGCTCGCCGTCGCGGTCGACCTGCAACCTCGCCTGCAAATGGCCTTTCCTGGCGCACGAGCGCGAGGGCTGGCAGCACGACTTCCTCGCCGCTGTCGGGCTGGCGGACCTGTTCGAGCGTGGCGGGCTGCCGGCGACCGGACAGCCGGCGGGCAGCGATCTCGGGCCGCTGACGCCGCAAGCCGCGGACGCCCTCGGCCTGACGACGGGCTGCCGCGTCGCCGCCGGCCTCGTCGACGCCTACGCCGGCGCACTCGGCATGTTCGCCGCCGGGGCAGTGGACGGCTCGGCCGACAACGCGGCCGTGCTGATAGCCGGCACGTCAAGTTGCGTGATGACGATGAGTCGCGAGCCGCGATATCTGGCCGGCTTCTGGGGGCCGTATCGCGATGTCACGCTGCCTGGGTTCTGGATGACCGAGGGCGGCCAGTCGGCGACGGGCGCGCTCCTCGACCACATCATACGCGTCCACGCCGCCGGCGGGGCGCCGACCGCCGATCTGCATCAGGCGATTGCCGCGCGAGTCGCCGCGTTGCGGTCCGCCGGGGGCGAAACGTTTGCAGCCGGCCTCCACGTGCTGCCGGATTTCCACGGCAACCGGACGCCTCGCGCCGAGCCGGCGGCACGCGGGGTGATTTCCGGGCTGACGCTGGACGCTTCGTTCGACGGGCTCTGCAGGCTCTACTGGCGTACATGCGTCGGTATCGCGCTCGGCGTGCGACACATTATCGAGGCCATGCGCGACGGCGGGCAGCCGATCGAGAAGCTGCACGTGACCGGAGGCCACACCAAGAACCCGCTGCTGATGGAACTCTACGGCGAAACCACCGGATGCCGACTGGTCGAGCCGGTGGCGGACGAGAGCGTGCTGCTCGGCACGGCGATGGTGGCGGCGCGTGGCGCCGGTCTGTTCGACGATCTTGCGGACGCCTGCAGGACGATGCGACAGCCGACGCGCGAACGCCAGCCTGCCGCACAGCACCGGTACGAGCGCGACTACCGGATTTTCCAGGAGATGCACAGGCAGCGGAGGGTTCTGGACGGGATGGAGTAGAAATGTCCTGCGTCGAGGACGCACGCCGATCGGGTCGCGCGTTGGCCGCTGGCTCAATCGAAGCCCGGGCCGCGGGCCTTGTCATCGCCGCAAAGATCGTTCAAACGCGCCGTTCCGTAGATTCTTTCCGTCATTTCGCGGGGAGACCGCGCGGCGCTTGACGTTGCTCGTCGCGCCGGCGCTTCGAAAGATAGACCGATGACTGCGATCGACGCCGGCGCGAGAGCGCCGGGAACTCTCTGGCGCGGCGAGATACGCGCGATGCTGGCGCTGGCCTGGCCGATGATCCTGACCAATCTCGGCCAGACGGCGATGAACGCCACCGACGTCATGCTGATGGGCCGGCTCGGGCCGCAGGCGCTCGCCGCAGGCGCGCTTGGCGCCAACCTCTATTTCATGCTGCTGATCTTCGGGCTCGGCCTGATGCTGGCGACCTCGCCGCTGATGGCCACCGAACTCGGCCGCAAGAAGCATTCCGTACGCGACGTGCGCCGCACCGTACGACAGGGCCTGTGGATGGCGGTGTTCGCCTGCATCCCGATCTGGCTGTTCCTGTGGAACGCGGAGACGATACTGCTGTGGATGGGCCAGGAGCCGGAACTGGCAGCACTCGCCGGGATCTATGTGCGATGGCTGCAGTGGGCGATGCTGCCCTTCTTCGGCTACATCGTGCTTCGCTCCTTCATTGCCGCGCTGGAGCGGCCTGCCTGGGCGGTTGCGATCGTTATTGCAGCCGTGGGCGTCAACGCCCTGCTGGCCTGGTGCCTCATGTTCGGCCGGCTCGGCCTGCCGGCGATGGGCATCGCCGGCGCCGGCCTGGCGACGACGCTGGCCAGCGCCTTCCTGTTCCTCGGCATGGCCGTCGTGGTGTCGATGGAGCGACGCTTCCGCCGCTATCACATCTTCGGCCGTTTCTGGCGGGCCGACTGGCCGCGTTTCCGCGCGCTTCTCAAGCTCGGCCTGCCGATCGCCGGCATCCTCGCCTTCGAGGTGACGATCTTCAACGCCGCCGCCTTCCTGATGGGGCTGATCTCGTCGGCATCGCTGGCCGCCCACGCGATCGCCATCCAGCTCGCCTCGATTTCCTTCATGGTGCCGCTCGGGCTGAACCAGGCTGTCACCGTGCGGGTCGGGCTCGCCTTCGGCGCGCGCGATCCGGAGGGCATCAGCCGCGCCGGCTGGACCGCGTATGCGATCGGTGTTGGCTTCATGGCTCTGACGGCGCTGACCATGTTCGCCGTTCCGCACCTGCTGATCGGCGCCTTCATCGACACCGGCGACGCGGCGAACGCCGAGGTGGTGGCGCTGGCTGTCACCTTCCTGGCCTTCGCGGCATTGTTTCAGGTGGCGGACGGAGCGCAGGCGGTAGCGGCCGGCATGCTGCGCGGTCTGCACGACACCAAGGTGCCGATGCTTTATGCTGCGATCGGTTACTGGGGAGTCGGGCTGCCGCTCGGCGTGGTGCTCGCCTTCCCGTTCGGCTTCAAGGGTGCGGGCATCTGGACGGGGCTGTTCCTCGGCCTTGCGGTGGTGGCCCTGCTGCTTCTATGGCGCTGGCTGCGCCGCGACAGGCTCGGGCTGACCGACGAGAAGCGGGCGCTGGCCTAGCAGCGCCCGGACAGGCTCTCGCGCGGCGATTAAAGTGTGGCCCCCAGATGCCAGGGCACGAACTCGTTGTCGCCGTAGCCGAACTCCTCGCTTTTGGTCTTCCTGCCGGACGCCGTCTCGACGATCAGCTCGAAAATCTCGCGACCCATCTGCGGAATGGTCTTTTCGCCTGAGGCAATGACGCCGCAGTTGACGTCCATGTCCTCCTCCATGGCATTGTAGAGCGTCGTGTTGGTGGCGACCTTGATCGACGGGGTCGGGTGGCTGCCGAAACAAGAGCCGCGGCCGGTGGTGAAGACGATGACGTTGGCGCCGCCCGCCACCTGGCCGGTCGCCGAGACCGGGTCGTAACCGGGGGTGTCCATGAAGACCAGTCCGCTGCCAGTAACCTTTTCGGCATAACCGAACACGCCGTTGAGCGATGTCTGGCCGCCCTTGGCGACGGCGCCCAGCGACTTTTCGAGGATGGTGGTGAGCCCGCCGCGCTTGTTGCCGGGCGAGGGGTTGTTGTCGATGGAGGCGCCGTGCTTGGCCGTGTGGTCCTCCCACCACTTGATGTAGCCGTCCAGCTTCCTGGCGATCTCAGGCGTCGCGGCGCGGTAGCCGAGCAGGTGTTCCGCACCGTAGATCTCAGTCGTTTCCGACAGGATGCCGACACCGCCGGTGCCGGCAAGGATGTCGACCGCGGCGCCGAGCGCAGGGTTGGCGGTGATGCCGGACATGCCGTCGGAGCCGCCGCACTGCAGGCCGACAACGATCTCCGAAACCGGGATCGGCTGGCGTTCGAGATGACCGACCTCCTCGCAGATCTCCTTCAGCACGCCCATCGCCTTTTCCACCGACTTACGTGAGCCGCCGGCCTCCTGGATGTTGAAGTGGCGCTTGCCGGCGGCCACGCCCTTCTGGCCGTAGAGCGTGAGCTGGTTGACCTCGCAGCCGAGGCCGACCATCAACACGCCGCCGAAATTCGGATGCCGCGCGTAGCCGGCCAGCGTCCGGTGCAGCACCATCATGCCGTCGCCGGTCGCGCTCATGCCGCAACCCTGGCCGTGCACGATCGGCACGAAGCCGTCGATGCCGGGATAGAGCGGCTTCAGCCGCTTGTTGGCCTCGTCTGCGATGGCGTGGCAGACGGTCGCCGAGCAGTTCACGCTGGCGATGATGCCGACGAAATTGCGCGTGCCGGCGCGGCCGTCCGTCCGTCGATAGCCCATGAAGGTGCGAACCTTGTCGGCGTCGGTGGCCTCGACCGGCGCGGACGGTGGGACCACCGGCATGCGGCCGGACTCGAACACCAGGTTGTGCGAATGCACATGCGCGCCCGCCGCGATGTCGACCGTCGCCCGGCCGATCGCCTGGGCATATTTGACCACGGATTCACCGGCGGAGATCGGCCGGATCGCCACCTTGTGGCCGGGTTCTATCGCCTCCAGCGTCACCGCCCCTCCCGGCAGCGGCTCGCCGCCCTCCAGGCGGCCGTTGGCAACGGCGACGTTGTCGGATTGCGACAGGACGATGCTTTTGGCGGCGGTCACGGACGGTTTCCCTGGCTTTCAGCGTGGCTGAGGATTTTCGGACCCGAGCCAACGTGCGGCCTTTGGGTTGTCGCCGCGGTGAGGGCGGCGCACTGGCGCGGAACGCGGTTGACTCCGGCAGGAGTGCTGTCTTTTATCTTGAAAAAACATTTTTACGTCAATTGATTTTTGCGCCGGAACGGTGCTGTTGCCTGGTGCGGATCGTTACACGACATGGCCAAGACCAGCATCGTCTTCAAGCAGGCCTACAACCGCTGCCTGCACCTGCTTGCGGAGAACCCGGAGCTGCCTTCGGAGCCGGAACTCGGCCAGGTGCTTGCGGTCAGCCGCACCACGGTACGGGCTATCCTGGCTCGTCTCGTCGAAGCTGGACTGATCGTCTGGGACAAGCGCAGCAAGCGGCGGTTGCGCTCGCCCATGCCGGCCGACTTTTTCTCGGCGGGAGAGACCGACGCTCCCGCTGATATCGTCGAGCGCAGCTTCATGCGCCGCCTGCTCCAGCAGGGAGTTGTGCCCGGCACCCAGATCACCGAGGCCGAACTGGCGCGCGAGGCCGGCGTCGGCACCACCAGCGTCCGCCAGTTCCTGCTGCGCTTCAGCCGCTTCGGCCTGATCGAAAAGCGTACGAACGGCCGCTGGCTGCTCAAGGGTTTCACGCGCGATTTCGCACTGGAGCTGGTCGAGATCCGCGAAATGTTCGAGCTTCGTTCGGCAAGCGCCTTCCTCGCGCTGGCGGACGCCAGCCCCGCCTGGGTCGCGCTCGAGCGGATCGAGCGCGAGCATCACGCAATCTCTTCGGCCATCACAACCCGTTATGCCGAATTCTCGGAACTCGACGAGCGATTCCATCGATTGATCCACAACGCGTCACGCAACCGCTTCATCATCGATTTTTATGATCTCATCGCCATGATCTTCCACTACCACTACCAGTGGAACAAGACCGGCGAACGCGATCGCAATGCGGTCGCCGTGGCGGAGCATCTCGCCTATATCGAGGCGCTCCGATCGCGTGAGCCGAAGCGCGTGCAGAATGCCTGTCGCGCTCATCTGGACTCCGCACGTACAACGCTGCTGGCCTCACTGCCTGGCGGCGCCTGAGCGCACAGCGCAGCAGCGATTTCACAGCGGTGACGGAACCTTTACGCCACGGCGGCGTTGCTTGGTCCACATACCCCGAATCCGATTGGTGGAGAACAAAGGCATGGACATGTCGCCGTTTCGTGCGCCGGTGCGGCTGCGCGTCGATGGAAAATTTGTAGAGATCGAAACGCTGGCCGAAGCCGAAGCTTTTCTTCACGCATGGCCAGCGTCACGGTGTGGGCCGGTATATGCCTGCGCCCTGCGCGGCTGCGAAGCCGCGAGAGCCGGCGCCATGAAGCTGGATGACGCCCGCAAGGCTTTCGAGAGTTTTGCCCGCATCACCGGTATCCTTGCCCCGCGCCGGCTTGCGGCCGACCAGGCCTCCACGCGTCCGACATTGGTGCAAACTGCCGTCCCGCATAGAGCGTGATCCCGAGACGGTGCAGACTTTTCGGACAAAGATCATGCGACAAACAACCAGATAGAGCGGAAGGCCGCTTCATCTTGATCCGCTATAGACGATCAAGCCGATGGCGCCGTCTAGCTCGGCGCCCCGGCAACCGACCCCCGCACCACGAGATCGACCGGCCACAACTCGCCCCTCGGCCCATCCTCCACGCCGGAAATCCGCGCGGCCAGCCGTTCGGCGATACGCGCACCGGCTGCGCGGATCGACGAGCGCGTGGTCGACAGCGGCACCGGAAAATTCTCCGGCTTGAGCCAGGGGAAGACGTCGTCGTGAACGACGAGCGACACGTCGCCCGGCACGGCGAGGTCGAGGTCGCGCATCGCACGCACCACACCCAGCGCCATGATCAGGCTCGAGCAGACGATAGCGGTAGGGGCCGGGTCCGCTTCGAGCAGGCTGCGGGTCATGCGGTAGCCGTTCTCCTCGGTCATTACGGCTGAACGCACCATGATCGGCGCGAGCTCCAGTCCGGCGGTTGCCAGCGCGCGCCGCAAACCGCGTTCGCGGAAGATCGCGAAGGTCTGCGTGTCGTCTCCATTGAGTAGGGCAATGCGCTTGTGCCCGAGCTGGACGAGCAGCCGTCCGGCTTCATGGAAGGCGCCTTCGTTGTCGATATCGAGATAGGCGTATGGGAAGTCCAGCCCTTCGGAACGCCCGTGGACGAGGTAGCGCAGGCCGAGCTGCTGGAGCAGCATGATGCGCCGGTCCTTCGGCCGCGGCGCCGAGACGTAGACGGCATCCACCTGCTTGTTGGCGGCGACGCGCCGGTAGGTCGTCTCCTCGTCGTCTGCTTCCGCCGGGCTTAGCACCAGGTCGAGCTCATGCGAGCGGGCATAGTCGCCCAGGCCGGACAGGAATTCGACGAAGTGCGGATCGATGTCGACGCTGGCGCCGGTCGGCAGCACGTAGCCAATCATGCCCGCCTTGCCGGTGGCCAGCCGCCTGGCGCTCGGATTGGGGCGATAGCCGTGCCGCTTGGCGGCGTCGCTGACGCGCCGACGGGTATCCTCGCTGACTTCCGGATAACCGTTCAGCGCCCGGCTGACCGTCGTTTGCGAAAGCTCCAGCATCGCGGCGAGCTGCTTCAGATTCATCGGGCAGAAGTCTCAAAGCGCTTTAAAGGAGTCAGGCTTGCGGACGGGCAGGGCGCAGATCCCGTACCGCAAGAGCTTAAGGTTGATCGCGGGGGATTTGAAGCGCATTTCACAGGGTGGGGCGACAATTCGGTGCTGCGGCGCAGCATTTTTGAGTTTTAAATCGATTAATTAAGTCAGCCTATTGACAATCGATCGCCATTTGGCTGTAGAGTACGACTAGCCAAAGCGCTTTGGAATGCGTGTCCGGAGGAAACCACCCCAGCAAGGGAGTGGACTCCTCCGCGTGACGGGTTCAGGGTAGTGTCGGCGGGACGGAATGGAGGTTTCGTCCAACCACCAAAATCGGCAGGGAGGAAATCCGATGAGGAAGAGTCTGTTTCTCGGCGTCGCGCTCGCCGCACTGGCGCTGAGCGCCCCGGCGTCGGCCGAACTGAAGTTCGCCCCGGGCGAAGACGCCCGCTTCACCTGGTCCAATTTCGACGATCTGAAGAAGGTCGATCTCAAGGGTGAGACCCTGACCATCTTCGGGCCGTGGCGCGGGGAAGACGAGGCGCTGGTGCGCAGCGTGCTCGAATACTTCGGCGAGGCGACCGGCGCGACCATCAATTATTCCTCGTCGGAAAACTACGAGCAGCAGATTGTCATCGACACCCAGGCCGGCAGCCCGCCCAACATCGCGATCCTCCCGCAGCCTGGCCTGCTCCAGGATCTGGCCTCCAAGGGCCTGCTGGTGCCGCTTGGCGACGACGTCGCCGCCTTCGTCAAGGACAATTACGGTGCAGGCCAGTCCTGGGTGGACCTCGGTACCTACAAGGACAAGGACGGCACTGCGAAGTTTTTTGCCTTCCCCTACAAGGCCGACCTGAAATCGCTCGTCTGGTACGTGCCGGAGAATTTCGAGGAAGCCGGCTACGAGGTTCCCAAGACCTGGGAAGACATGATGAAGCTCAGCGACCAGATCGTCGCCGACGGTGGCGTGCCGTGGTGCATCGGGCTCGGCTCGGGCGGCGCCACCGGCTGGCCGGCGACCGACTGGGTCGAGGACATCATGCTGCGCACCCAGGCGCCGGATGTCTACGACAAGTGGACCCGGAACGAGATTCCGTTCAACGACCCGGCCGTCGTCGAGGCCATCGACATCTTCGGCAAGATCGCCACCAACGACAAATATGTCGACGGCGGCGTGGCCGCGGTGGCGGCCACCGATTTCCGCGACAGCCCCAAGGGTCTCTTCGCGGTGCCGCCGAAGTGCTACATGCACCGCCAGGCATCGTTCATTTCGTCGTTCTTCCCCGAAGGCACCAAGCTGGGCGAGGACGCTGACTTCTTCTACCTGCCGCCGATGGCCTCCAAGCCCGAACTCGGCAACCCGGTGCTCGGCGCCGGTACGCTGGTCACCATCACCAAGGATTCCAAGGCGGCGCGCGAGTTCATCAAATTCCTCGAGATGCCGCTCGCCCATGAAGTCTGGATGGCGCAGTCCGGCCTGCTGACGGCGCTCAAGACCGCGAACAAGGATGCCTACGCCAACGAGCAGTTGAAGAAGCAGGGCGAAATCCTGGTCAACGCCTCGACCTTCCGTTTCGACGGCTCCGACCTGATGCCGGGCAAGATCGGCGCCGGCGCCTTCTGGACCGGCATGATCGACCTGGTCGGCGGCAAGCCGGCCGCCGATGTGGCGGGCGACATCCAGAAGAGCTGGGACGCCATCAAGTAGACCGCTGCATGATGGAGGCGCGGCGTGAAAAGAACGCCGCCCCTCGTAAGTGGAATCCTCCTTCCACGCAGGGAGGCAGGGCGCCCGCAGAGGTGGCCAATTTCCGAGTTTGCAGAACCGGCGCCAGTTTGCACCGGCCGGCGGCCATCATCCTGCCCATGGTGGGTGGTCGCCGGACGAGAAGCGGCGCCGACATTTAGAGGTTAAGTCAGCGCGGGTCTTGACCGCGCGCGTCAAGACATCGGTCCTCGAGGAGGGGGAGGAACCCCATGGCTGGTCAGATACTGTCTGCGATCATCGTCATCATCATCGGCGTCGGCGGCTGCGTTGCCTATTTCTGGGGCGCCAATAAACTGCTGGACCTGATCTTTCCGTCCCGCGGCGTTGCCGGCGGCACCGCCGTCGACAATCTGCGCCGCCAGGGCATGATCCGGCCGTGGCTGTTCATCGGCCCCGCGATGATCATTCTGGTCATCTATCTCATCTATCCGGTCGTGCAAACGCTCTACCTGTCCTTCCACGACCGTGCCGGCGAGAATTTCGTCGGCGTCGACAACTACCTCTGGGCCATCGGCGACCGCGAGTTCCGCAACTCGATCTTCAACAACCTGCTGTGGCTGCTGGTCGTGCCGGCGGCCTGCACCTTCCTGGGCCTGGTTATCGCGGTGCTGACCGACAAGATCTGGTGGGGCACCATCGCCAAGAGCCTGATCTTCCTGCCGCTCGCCATCTCGTTCGTCGGCGCCAGCGTCATCTGGAAGTTCATCTACGAGTATCGCGGCGAGGGCCAGGTGCAGATCGGCCTGCTCAACGCCATCGTGCAGGGCCTGGGCGGCAACCCGCAGGTCTGGATTTCGCTGCCGTTCTGGAACAATTTTTTCCTGATGGCGATCCTGATCTGGATCCAGACCGGCTTTGCCATGGTCATCCTGTCGGCCGCGCTGCGCGGCATTCCCGACGAGACCATCGAGGCGGCCGTCATCGACGGTGCCACGCCGTTCCAGATTTTCTGGAAGATCATGGTGCCGCAGATCTGGGGCACGATCGCCGTGGTGTGGACCACCATCACCATCCTGGTGCTGAAGGTGTTCGACATCGTGCTGACCATGACCAACGGCCAGTGGAACAGCCAGGTGCTCGCCAACCTGATGTTCGACTGGATGTTCCGCGGCGGCGGCGACTTCGGCCGCGGCGCCACCATCGCCATCATCATCATGATCGCGGTGCTGCCGATAATGATCTGGAACATCCGCCAGGCCAACAAGGAAACGGGAGGACACTGACATGGCGCAGGCAAGTGGCAAGTCCGCCGGAAAATCCTTCTTCGGCCGCTTCGGCGTCCACCTCGCCGTGCTGTTCTTCGTGGTGCTGTGGACCATCCCGACGTTCGGCATCCTCATCTCCTCGCTCCGCGACAAGGACCAGATCATCGCCTCGGGCTGGTGGAGCTCGCTCGCCGGCTCGGTGCAGACGGAAGCCGGACGACTGCCGCCGGCCTCGGCCCAGGCGGAGAAGGACGGCAAGTTCGTCATCGAAGGCAATCTGTTCGAGCAGCCCGGCAGCCGCGAGATCCAGGCGTTCGGCACGCGTGCCCAGGCGCCGACCGAATTCGCCGCCGGCAGTGTCGCCGAACTCAAGGACGGAGTGACGCTGCAGGTCAATGCCGACGGCAGCTTCGTGCTTGCCTCGCCGGTCGCCTTCGAGGGCGATCGTGGCCAGCGCGTGTATTACTCCGCCTCGGCGCCGCCACGCTTTACCACCGAGAACTATGAGAGCGTGCTGTTCTCGGAAGGCATCGGCCGTTCCTTCATCAACTCGCTGACGGTGACAGTCCCGGCGACCGTCATCCCGATCATGATCGCCGCCTTTGCCGCCTACGCGCTCGCCTGGATGCGTTTTCCCGGCCGCGCTTTGATCATCGCGGTGATCATCGGCCTTCTGGTTGTTCCGCTGCAGATGGCCCTCATCCCGCTGCTCCAGCTCTACAATGGCGTCGCCATGTTCTTCGGTGTGCCGTCGAAGACCTATCTCGGCATATGGCTGGCGCATACCGGCTTCGGCCTGCCGTTCGCCATCTATCTGCTGAGAAGCTACATGGCCGGCCTGCCGCGCGAACTGATGGAATCGGCGCGCATCGACGGCGCCAGTGACTTCGAGATCTTCATCAAGATCGTGCTGCCGCTGTCCTTCCCGGTGCTCGCCTCTTTCGCCATCTTCCAGTTCCTGTGGGTGTGGAACGACCTTCTGGTGGCCATGGTGTTCCTGCGCACCGACGCCGACCAGCTGGTGCTGACGGCCCGCCTCAACGCGCTTCTCGGCTCGCGCGGCGGCGACTGGGAAATCCTGACGACCTCGGCCTTCGTCACCATCATCGTGCCGCTGATCGTGTTCTTCTCGCTCCAGCGCTACTTCGTCCGCGGCCTGCTCGCGGGCTCCGTCAAAGGAGGTTGATCGATGCAGGCGGCAGCACGCAAGGCGCCGGTTCCAGAGGCGGCGCCCGATCGCGACTGGTGGCGCGGCGCGGTGATCTATCAGATCTATCCGCGCAGCTATCAGGACTCCAACGGCGACGGCATCGGCGACCTGAAAGGTATCATCGACCGCCTGCCCTATATCGCCGGGCTCGGGGCCGACGCGATCTGGATCTCGCCGTTCAGCAAGTCGCCGATGAAGGATTTCGGCTACGACGTCTCCGATTATCGCGACGTCGACCCGATGTTCGGCACGCTCGCCGATTTCGACGCGCTGGTCGCCGAGGCGCACCGGCTCGGCCTCAAGGTGATGATCGACGAGGTGATCTCGCACACCTCCGACGAGCATCCCTGGTTCAAGGAGAGCCGTTCCAGCCGCAACAACGCCAAGGCCGACTGGTATGTTTGGGCCGACGCCAGGCCGGACGGCACGCCGCCCAACAACTGGCTGTCGATCTTCGGCGGCTCCGCCTGGCAGTGGGACACCCGCCGCCAGCAGTATTTCCTGCACAACTTCCTGTCGGAGCAGCCAGACCTCAACTTCCACAATCTTGCCGTGCAGGACGAATTGCTTGACATCACCCGCTTCTGGCTGGAGCGCGGTGTCGATGGTTTTCGCCTCGACACGATCAATTTCTACTTCCACAGCCAAGGCCTGGAGAACAATCCGGCGCTGCCGCCGGCCGAGCGCAACGACCAGACCGCGCCGGCGGTCAACCCGTACAACTATCAGGACCACATCTACGACAAGAGCCGGCCGGAAAACCTCGATTTCCTGCGCCGCTTCCGCGCTCTGCTCGACGAGTACCCGGCGGCGGCCGCGGTGGGTGAGGTCGGCGATTCGCAGCGCGGCCTGCAGGTGGTGGCCGACTACACCGGCGGCGGCGACCGCGTGCAGATGTGCTACGCTTTCGACTTTCTGGCGCCGGAGAAGATCAGCGCCGCCAAGGTGAAGACGGTGCTCGAGGATTTCGGCCGCGTCGCCAGCGACGGCTGGGCCTGTTGGGCTTTCTCCAACCACGACGTCAAGCGACACGCCTCGCGCTGGGGCGAAGGCGAGGCCGACCGCACCGCCTATCTCAAGCTGATCTCGGCGCTGCTGATGTCGCTGCGCGGCTCGGTCTGCATCTATCAGGGCGAAGAACTCGGGCTGACCGAAGCCGACCTGGCCTTCGAGGATCTGCAGGACCCATACGGCATCCGCTTCTGGCCCGAATTCAAGGGTCGCGACGGCTGCCGCACGCCGATGGTTTGGCAGGCCGGCGCTCCAGGCGGCGGCTTCTCTACGGCAAAACCCTGGCTGCCGGTGCCGGCCGATCACCTGCCTCTCGCCGTCGACAGCCAGGAAGGCGACCAGGCCTCGTTGCTGGAGCATTACCGCCGTTTCCTAGGCTTCCGCCGCGACCATCCCGCCTTCGCCAAGGGCGAGATCGAGTTCCTTGCCGCCGAGGGCGATGCTGTCGCCTTCATCCGGCGCTACGGCAACGAGGAGATCGTCTGCGCCTTCAACCTCGGTTCGCGCCCCGCGGTGATCGCGCTCGGGCAAGGCCGGTCGGTCCACGCGCTGGCCGGCCACGGATTTTCGGGAACGCTCGGCGGCGGCACCATCCGCCTCGGCGGCTATCAAGCCTGGTTCGGCCGCACGGCCTGACCGCGTCAACAAACATAAGGGAGGACAAAATGGCCGATCTCACCCTCAGGGACGTCAAGAAGGCTTACGGCAACCTGTACACCCTTCACGGCATCGACCTCGATATCCAGTCGGGAGAGTTCATCGTGTTCGTCGGCCCGTCGGGCTGCGGAAAATCCACGCTGTTGCGCACCATCGCCGGTCTGGAGGAAATCACCTCGGGCACGCTGCAGATCGCCGGCGAGACCGTCAACGACGTGCCGCCGTCGAAGCGCGGCATCGCCATGGTGTTCCAGTCCTACGCGCTCTATCCGCACATGACCGTCTACGACAACATGGCCTTCTCCATGCGCATCGCCCGCGAGAGCAAGGAAGAGATCGACAAGCGCGTAAAGAACGCCGCCGAGATCCTGCAGCTCACCAAGCTGCTGGACCGGCTGCCCAAGGCGATGTCCGGCGGCCAGCGCCAGCGTGTCGCCATCGGCCGCGCCATCGTGCGCAACCCGAAGGTATTCCTTTTCGACGAGCCGCTGTCGAACCTCGACGCCGCGCTGCGCGTCGCCACCCGCATCGAGATCGCCAAGCTGAAGGAATCGATGCCCAGCACTACCATGATCTACGTCACCCACGACCAGGTCGAGGCGATGACGCTGGCCGACCGCATCGTCGTGCTGAAGGAAGGCCGCATCGAGCAGGTCGGCACGCCGATGGAGCTTTACAAGCATCCCGGCAATCTGTTCGTCGCCCAGTTCATCGGCTCGCCGGCGATGAACATCATGCCGGCGAAGGTCGAAAAGCCCGGCATGCCGTCGATCGTCGACCTGCTGGGCCGGAAGATCAACGTGCCGGTGTCGACGCCGGCCGACGCGGCCGGCGCGGCGATCAGTTTTGGCGTCCGCCCGGAGGATCTGGTCGTCGCCAGCGGAGACAACGTGCTGTTCGAAGGAACGATCGACTATGTCGAGCAACTCGGCGAGGTGCAACTCGTCTATGTCGACATCGGCCGCCCCAACGAGCCGCTCACCGCGAAGCTGCCCGGCAATGCCGACGTCAAGCGCGGCGCCACCATGCGGCTTACCGCTGATCCCGGCGATCTGCACATCTTTGGCGCCAACGGTCTGTCTTTCGCGCGCCCCCGCGTCGACGCAAAGGCCGCCTGACCTCTCCTCCCGTCCGGCGCCTTTGTGGACGGGCTCCCGCGAGGGAGCCCGTCTGCCGTCCGGCGGTCGCGTAGCTCAGGCCGCGGTGGCGCCGGATGTTTCGTGATGAAGCGCCGCGGTGGCGGTGACCTCGCCGACCACGAACACCTCCGTCGCCTCGCCGCGACCGCGCAGCCTGTGCCGCCCGGCCGACGTTATGCTGAAGCGCTCATCGAGGCGCGACGCCGTCTCCCCGGAAACGGCGATTGCGACCGTGGCGTCGGGGGCCAGCATCTTGCCGAGTTCCTGCAGCCGCTGGCTGATGTTCACCGTGTCGCCGACGATCGTATAGTTCACACGGTCCGACGCGCCGATATTGCCGACGATGACCGCGCCGGTATGGATGCCGATGCGTATCCGAAGAGGCGGTCGCCCTTCCAGGGCCGCCACCCGGTTGTCCGCCTCGAGCTCCTCGCGGATTACCGCTGCCGCGCGCACCGCTGCTGCGGCATGGCCCCGCAACCGGTCGGGCGCACCGAAAAACGCCATCATGCCGTCGCCGAGGAATTTGTCGACGGTGCCGCCCTGCGCGTCTATGGCCCGGCACAGGATGGCGAAATGGTGGTTGAGCAGCCTTGCGCCGGCCGCCGCGTCCATCTGCTCGGACAGCGTCGTGAAGCCGGCGATGTCGGTAAACATCACGGTGACCATCGCCTCGCGCGGTTCGGCGACGCCGGCTTCGCCCGTGCGCACCAGCTTTGCCACCAGCGAACGCGGGATATAGGTCGAGAAGGCGCGCAGCCCGATCAGCATGGCGTTGAAGGCGGAAGCCTGGTCATCGATCTCCAGCACGCGGCTGCGGGGCAGCGGCGTCAGGCCGTCCAGTTCGAAATTGGCGACCCTCTGCGCCTGGCCCGCGATCGCCTGCACCGGCCGCGACAGCCGCTTGCCCAGAAGGATCGCCGCGAGCACCGCGCACACCAGAGCCACGCCGCCGATCGCCGCCGACATCCAGGCGCGCATGACCGCGTCGCCGATCTGGCTGGCCGCGTAATAGGCGCCGATCGTCCAGGGATTTTCGCTGTAGCCCGAAATCTGTCGGGTGATCGCGATATAGGTGGTCTCGCCGCTCCACGGCATGTAGCCCTTGTCGCCGGTGTCGACCTCGATCTCGGAGACCTCGAAATTGCGACCCGCCGCTTCGTTGAAGCGTGCGGCCTCTTTGCGTTCCGTGTATCCGGCCAGTACGGGATCGCCGAAATCGGCGAGCGCCATCAGTGGCACGATGCCACGCTCGTGCGCCGTCGGATCGGCCAGCCGCTCGTCCGCCAGCACACGGTTGTCGCCGTCGAGGATGAAGGCATGCGTGCCGAAGCGCTTCGACAGGCCGTCGGTGATGCGCGACAGCGTCTGCAGTTCAACCGCCGTGACGACCCACCCCTTGAACACGCCATCCCGCTTCAGCGGCACCGACACATTGGCGAATATGCCGTACTCGTTGGCGACGAAGGCGCCCCACCGGCGGCCGTCCGCCTCTCCGCGCTCCGTCAGCAAGGCTCGCACCTGCTCCGACTTCTCCGGTTCGGCGGGTATTATCCGCAAAGCCGCGTCCGGATTGCGGTCGGTGCGCACCACGCCGCGCTGCTGCATGTCGCCGGTGTAGATGAGCATGCCGACCGCTTCCGGCACCGCGGACAGCGTTCCGGACAGCGCGGTCGCCATCGCGCCATTGTCGTCGATCTCGAACCCGCCTTGCGCGTAAAGCCGCGCGACGCCGTCGACGGCACTCTCGGCACGACGCATATGGTCGTGCAGCGAATCCTCCATGGCGTCGACCAGCATGTTGGACTGCACGCCGAGCAGGTCGACGGTGTTGCGGTAGTTCGCTCCGACCGACAGCGCCAGCACGCCGCCGACCGACAGGAACACCAGCGTGCCGAAGCTCAGCGCCATGATCACGGCGACCGGGATACGCCGCCGTTTGGCGGCCGGGCGAACGAGACGTACGGGCTCCGTCGACGACTCCATGGCTCCAATGTCGTGATGAGCCGGCGAATTGCAAGTCGAGAAGTTGCGGCGAAACAGCTAGCCGGGGGTGGACGGCAGTCGCCGTTCGAGCCGCATCGTCCTGTGGCGCGCGAACAGGAATGCAGCGACGAAGCCCAGGCTCATCAACACGACGATGGTCGGCGCCGGCGCCGAGTTGAGGAAAAAGCTCAGGTAGACGCCAAGGAAGGAAGCGGTTGCAGCCACCGCCACGGCAATCATGAGCATCCGGTCGAACCGCCCGGTGAGCAGGAAAGCGATCGCCCCGGGCCCGATCAGCATGGCGATGGCGAGGATGATGCCGACCGCCTTCAGCGCACCCACAATGGTGAGCGACAGCACGCACAGCAGCCCGTAGTGCAGCAGGCGGACCGGCAGGCCGATGGCGCGCGCATGCTGGGCGTCGAATGCCTGTAGCAGCAGGTCGCGGCGGAAGACGACGACAAGGCCGGTCGAAACGGCTGCGATAATGCCGCTCTCCAATACATCCGTCCAGGTGAGGCCAAGCATGTCGCCGAACAGGATATGGTCGAGATGCACGTCGGACTGGATCTTGGTATAGAGCACGATGCCCAGGCCGAACATGCCGGAGAACACGATGCCCATCACCGTGTCCTCCTTGACTCGGCTGTTTTCCTTGAGGAAGCCGGTGGCGAGGGCGCAGACCATGCCAGCGGCGAAGGCGCCGATGGCAAGCGGGATACCGGCCAGATAAGCGAGCACCACGCCCGGGAGCACCGCATGGCTGACGGCGTCCCCCATCAGCGACCAGCCCTTGAGAACGAGAAAGCAGGACAGCAGCGCCATCGGCACGGCGATCAGCAGTGCTATCGCGAAGGCCTGCTGCATGAAGCCGAATGCGAAAGGCTGAAGGAGGATTTCGAGGCTCACCGAAACGCCCCACAATCCGCCACGCCACCTTGCAGGCACGTCATGATGCGTCCTCCGCGAGTGCCGCTCTCGCCCGGCGCCGTGCCGCCAGCATGCCGTGCTTCGGCGCGAACACGAAGGCGGCGAGGAAGATCAGCGTCTGCGCGACAACGATGATGCCGCCGGTGGCGCCGTCGAGGAAATAGCTGGCATAGGCGCCGAAGAAGCTGGTGCTTGCGCCGATGGCGACACTGAGCGCGATCAGGCGCGGAAAGCGGTCGGTCAGAAGATAGGCGGTGGCGCCCGGCGTCACCACCATGGCGATCACCAGGAATGCGCCGACCGTTTGCAGGGCAGCCACGGTGCATGCCGACAGCAGGGTGAAGAACAGGATTTTGAGCCGGTCGGGATCGAGACCGATGGTGCGTGCGTGGTTCTCGTCGAAGAACACGACCATCAGATCCTTCCACTTGGCTGCCAGCACCACCAGCGAGATGCCGCCGATCAGCGCCAGTTGCAGCGTGTCGGCCGGCGTGATGGCGAGAATGTTGCCGAGTACGATGGTCTGGATGTTCACGGATGTCGGCGACAGCGACACCATGAACAGCCCGAGGCCGAAGAAGGAGGTGAAGATCAGTCCGATGATGGCGTCTTCCTTGAGCTTCGTGCGCTGATTGAGAAAAAGCATGGCGCCGGCGGCGAGCCCGCCCGACAGGAAGGCGCCGAGCGAGAACGGCAGGCCGAGCATGTAGGCGCCGGCCACTCCCGGCACGATCGCATGCGAGAGCGCGTCGCCGATCAGCGACCAGCCCTTCAGCATCAGATAGGCCGACAGGAAAGCGCAGACGCCGCCGACCAGCGCCGACACCCACATGGCGTTCACCATGTAGCCATAGCCGAACGGCTCGAGCAGCACGGCGGTCACCGGCCGGGCTCCTCGCGGTCCGGCTCGTCGCGCGGGTCGGCACCGCGGTCGTAGATCACGAACGGCCGCTCGTCGTCGGTCAGTACCGTTACGCGCCGCGGGTCGGCGTCGTCGTGCAACTCCTGGCCACCCAGCGTGAACTGGCGCAGCACGCCGCCGAACGCTTTTTCCAGATTGGCGTGCGTGAACACTTCGGCGGTCGGGCCGGAGCAGAGCACGGTGCGGTTGATCAGTACGGCGCGGTCGCAGAACTCCGGAACGCTGCCGAGATTGTGGGTCGACACCAGCATGATGCGGCCCTCGTCGCGCAGCGAACGCAGCAGCGCTATGATGGCTTCCTCGGTGCGGACGTCGACGCCGGTGAACGGCTCGTCGAGCAGGATGACCTTTCCGTCCTGGGCCAAGGCGCGTGCGAGGAAGACCCGCTTCTTCTGGCCTCCGGAGAGTTCGCCGATCTGGCGTTTTCTGAAATCGCCCATGCCGACGCGCTTCAGCGCATCGTCAACCGCCGCGCGGTCATGAGGACGCGGCATGCGAAGAAAATTCATGTGGCCGTAGCGGCCCATCATCACGACGTCCTCGACCAGGACGGGAAAGTTCCAGTCGACGTCCTCGCTTTGCGGCACGTACGCGACGGCGTTCTTCCGCAGCGCTTCCGCAGCCGGTTCGCCCAGAATGGTGACGCGGCCGGCCGCGAGCGGCACGAATCCCATGATCGACTTGAACAGCGTCGACTTGCCGCTGCCGTTGACGCCCACCATCGCGGTTATGGTGCCGCTCGGAATGGCGAAGCTGGCGTCGCGCACCGCGGTGTGGCCGTTGCGGTAGGTGACGGTGACATGTTCGACGGAAAGCCCATCGGTTACGGCCGCTGGCGCGGTCCGCGCGCTGGCTAAAGGGGCATTCATTGCGACAGCGCCCCGGCGATGGTCTGGGTGGTGACACGCATCATGTCGAGATAGGTCGGCACCGGGCCGTCCGCCTCGCTCAGCGAATCGACATAAAGCACGCCGCCATATTTCGCACCGGTTTCGCGTGCCACCTGCTGGGCCGGATCGGGCGACACCGTGCTTTCCGAAAAGACCGCCGGGATGGTGTCGGAGCGCACCGCGTCGATCACCTTGCGCACCTGCTGCGGCGTGCCCTGCTGGTCGGCGTTGATCGGCCAGAGGTAGAGTTCCTTCAGGCCGAAATCCCGCGCCAGATAGGAGAAGGCGCCTTCGCTGGTCACCAGCCAGCGGCGATCCTCCGGCACTGCCGCGAGCGCGGCGCGGGCGGGTTCGACGGTGGCCCGGATTTTTTCCGCATAGGCCTTCGCGTTGGCGGCGTAGGTGTCGGCGTTCTTCGGATCGTGCTCGGCGAAGGCCTTGCGGATGTTCTCGACATAGACCACCGCCGCCTCCGGCGACATCCAGGCGTGCGGGTTCGGCTTGCCGCTATACGGGCCTTCCGAGATGCTCATAGGCTCGATCCTGTCCGACACCACCACGCTCGGCACGTCCTTCAGATTGCCGAAGAACTTCTCGAACCAAAGCTCGAGGTTGAGCCCGTTCCAGAGGATGAGGTCCGCCTTCTGCGCAGCGATCAGATCGCCCGGGGTCGGCTGGTAGTTGTGAATCTCGGCGCCCGGCTTGGTGATCGAGGCGACCGTCGCGGCCTCGCCGGCGACGTTTCGCGCTATGTCGGCGATGACGGTGAAGGTCGTGACCACCATCATCTTGCCGTCATCACCCTCAGCCTTTCCGTCCTCACTCGGGGAACAAGAGGCAAGGACCGGCAGCACAAGCAGCGCGGCAAGCAGGCTACGACGTCGTATCATCCGGATCCCTTCATGAAGCGGCGCCTTGCCCCAAACGCCCAGCCACTGAAGCACGGCGTCCGAGTAAATGCAATTGCAAACCGTTTGCAATAAGTGTCATGTGACAAGATGCTGACGTTGGAACCTCGAGGTTGCCGAAGGTTTGGCTGTCAGCCGATAAAAGTGTCGTAGAGCAGCTTGAGGTTCAGTGCCACGATCACCGCCGCTACCGTCCAGGCAAGCATCGTCGCCCAGCGTGGGATTGTGAAGTCGTCCATCTTGCGGCGGTCGGAAACGAAATAAACGAGCGGGATCACCGCGAAGGGCAATTGCATCGACAGGATGACCTGGCTCAGCACCAGCAGCTGCGCGGTGCCGCTTTCGCCGTAGACCCATGTCACGATCACCACCGGTATGATGGCGAGACCGCGCGTCAGCAGCCGCCGGGCGAGGTGGGGCAACCGCAGATGCAAAAAGCCTTCCATGACGATCTGGCCGGCCAGCGTCGCGGTGACCGTCGAGTTCAGTCCCGATGCCAGCAGCGCCACCGCGAAAAGCGTCGAGGCGATGCCCAAACCCAGCATAGGTGACAGCAGCTCGTGCGCCTGGCCGATCTCGGCGATGTCGGTCCGGCCGTTCTCATGGAATACCGCGGCCGCGACGATCAGGATGGCGGCGTTGATGAACAGCGCCAGCATCAGCGCGATCGTCGAGTCGGTGGTTGCCCAGCGGATGGCGTCGCGCTTGCCGGCCGGCGTGCGCGGATAGGCGCGGGTCTGCACGATCGACGAGTGCAGGTAGAGATTGTGCGGCATCACGGTGGCGCCGAGAATGCCTATGGCGATGTAGAGCATCGCCGGGTTGGTGACGACTTCCGATGACGGCAGGAAGCCGCGCAGTACCGCCGCCACCGGCGGCGCGGCCGCGGCGATCTGCACGGCGAAGCAGACGGCGATCACGATCAGCAGCGCGATGACGAAGGCCTCGAGGTAGCGGAAGCCGCGGTTCATCAGTAGAAGCAGCAGAAAGGCGTCCAGCGCGGCGATCAGCGCACCGCCGAGCAGCGGTATGCCGAACAGCAGTTGCAGCGCGATCGCCGTGCCGATCACTTCGGCGAGGTCGCACGCGATGATCGCCAGCTCACAGGCCACCCATAGCGCGTAGTTGACGGGGCGGGGAAAGCTGTCGCGGCAGGCCTGCGCCAGGTCGCGTCCCGTAACGATGCCGAGGCGCGCGGCAAGAGCCTGCAGCAGGATCGCCATAAGGTTCGAGAGCAGGATGACGCAGAGCAGCGTGTAGCCGAACTGCGATCCGCCGGCGAGGTCGGTCGCCCAATTGCCAGGGTCCATATAGCCGACCGACACCATGTAACCCGGCCCGACGAAGGCGAGAAAACGACGGAACCAGGCTGCATCCGTAGGCACTGCGATGGAGGCGTTGACCTCCGGCAGGCTGGGCCGGCGTGTGCCCTCGGCGTCCGAAAAACGCCAGGCGCCCGTCTGGCCGAGCGTCTCCTTGGTCACGTCCGTCATGATGGTCTCGCACGTTCCTGGCGTTGCCAAGCGGACAGCCGCTCAGCCCACGGTCATTTGTATCGGAACGTTCACGCGCTTGTCAATGCAATTGCAAATCGTTTGCAATAAGAGGGGCGAAAGCGGCGATGACCCCCAACCCTCACACGATTGCCCGTGGACGGTGTCGGCCGTTCCGACGCGCTTAGGCCGTCGCCTTGGCCTCCGCATCGGCCGCTCGGCGCGCGACGATCCAGCCGAGGCAACCACCCAGCAGCAGAACGCCGGCGGCAATCAGGAACGAGAGCCCCGGAAACGGCTCGAACGAAGTCGGCTGCACGGTCGCCGCGTAGACCGCACCGAAAAACAGCGGCGAGGAGACGCCGGCGATCGAGGCGACGCTCATGTTGGCGCCCTGCAACTGGCCCTGCTCGGACTCCGACACCAGCCGGGTCATCAGCGACTGCAAGGTCGGCATGGCCAGCCCCCACAGCGCGTTCGGTATCATGGCCGCGGCGAACAGCCAGCCATTGGGCGCCAGCCCCATGCAGGCGATGCCGACGGCTCCGCCGAACAGGCCGAACACCATCACCGCGCGGTCGCCGAACCGTTTCGCCGCCGGGCCGACAAGCAGGCCCTGCACCAGCATGTCGAGCACGCCCACCAGCGCCAGCACCAGCCCCACCTCCCACGGTCCCCAGCCGTAGCGGTCGCCGGCATAAAGCACGAACACCGCCGAAAACACGTGGTGGGCGAAGTGCAGCAGGAAGTTGACGCTCGCCAGCCCGAACAACTCGGTATGCGAGCGCAGCAGTTGCAGGGCGCCGAACGGATTGGCCCGCTTCCACGAGAACGCCATGCGTTTTTCCGGCGCGAGCGACTCCGGCAGGATGAGGAGCCCGTAGAGGAAGGCGACCCCGGACAGCGCCGCGGCGAACCAGAATGGCGCGCGCGGCGAGATCTCGCCGAGAAACCCACCCAGCACCGGCCCAAGCACGAAGCCGCCGCTGAAGGCCGCGCCGATGAGCCCGTAGGCGCGCGCCCGGCCTTCCGGCGGCGTGATGTCGGCCATGTAGGCGAACACAGTGGTGAAGCTCGACGATGTGATGCCGGCGATGATCCGGCCGAGCGCCAGCCACCACAGGTTCGGCGCCAGCGCCATCAGCACGTAGTCGGCGGAAAGGCCTGCGGCGGACAAGAGGATCACCGGCCGGCGGCCATGGCGGTCGGAGATCGACCCGACGATCGGCGAGCAGACAAACTGCGCGCCGGCCCACAGGGCCACGAACACGCCGTTGATCCAGCCCGCCTCGGCGTTTGAGCCGGCGAACTCCTCGATGAGCGGCGGCAGCACGGGAATGATGATGCCCATGGCAACGATGTCGAGCACTGCCGTGACGAAGATGAAGGCCAGCGCCGCCTGGCGCCGGCTGCCGGTGATATGCATGACGGAGGCTCCACCCTTGCGGGGGACGCCTTATAGGCCGATTGGCTCGCGTACGCCATTGGCCGCCGGCAGCCTCCTGACATCGCAACGGCAGGAGGCTGGCCCCGCGATCAGCCTCGAAAACGGCTGCGCCGGTGCGTGTGGGCGGAGTGCTAAGACCCCGCTGAATATGCAGCTATGGCGGCCATGTTGACGATGTCGGAATCCTTGGCATTGAGCGACACGATCTGCACCGGCTTGTTCAGGCCGACCAGCAGTGGCCCGATGACGGTGGAGCCGCCCAGTTCCTGCAGCATGCGCGTCGAGATCGACGCCGAGTGGAAGGCCGGCATCACCAGCACGTTGGCCGGGCCGGACAGGCGGCAGAACGGGTATTGCTGCATCAGCCGCGGGTTGAGGGCGACGTCCGCCGCCATCTCGCCGTCATACTCGAAGTCGACGCGGCGCTTGTCGAGGATCTTCACCGCCTCCTGTACCCGCTCCGAGCGCTCGCCCGGCGGGTGGCCGAACGTGGAGTAGGCGAGCAGGGCGACCCGTGGCTCATAGCCCATGCGACGGGCGAAACCGGCGGTCTCCTCGGCGATGTCGGCTATCTGCTCGGCGTTCGGCATGTCGTGCACGGCGGTGTCGGCGACGATCACCGTGCGGCCGCGCGCCAGCACGATCGATGCGCCGATGACGCGGTGGCCGGGCCTTTCGTCGATGACGCGTCTGATGTCGTCAAGCGCCGTCGAATAGTTGCGGGTAACGCCGGTAACCAGCCCGTCTGCGTCGCCCAGCGCCAGCATGCAGGCGCCGAAATGGTTGCGGTCGTTGTTGATCAGCCGCTGGCAGTCGCGGAAAAGAAAACCCTTGCGCTGCATCCGCTCGTAGAGATGGTCGGCATAGACGGCGTTGCGTCGGGACAGCCGCGCGTTGATGATCTCGATGCCGGCCTTGTTCAGGTCGATGCCGGCTGCGCGCGCGTTTTCCTTTATCACCTCGTCGCGGCCGATCAGGATCGCCGTGCCGAGCCGCTGGTTCACGTAGGCGACCGCCGCGCGCATCACCTGCTCCTCCTCGCCCTCGGCGAAGACGATGCGTTTGGGCTGGCGGCGCACCCGGTCGTAGATGCGCTGCAGCGTCGAGGCGATCGGGTCGCGGCGTGCCGACAATTCTTGGGAATAGCGGTTGAGATCGAGGATCGGCTTGCGCGCCACGCCCGATTCCATCGCCGCCTGGGCCACCGCGAGCGGGATCGCCGATATCAGGCGCGGGTCGAACGGCACCGGGATGATGTAGTTCGGGCCGAACTTCGGTCGCATGCCCTGGTACGCGGCGGCCACGTCGTCGGGAACGTCCTGTCGGGCCAGCGCTGCGAGCGCGCGAGCAGCGGCGACTTTCATGTCGTCATTGATGGTCGTCGCGCGCACGTCGAGCGCGCCGCGAAAGATGTAGGGGAAGCCGAGCACGTTGTTGACCTGGTTCGGATAGTCCGAACGCCCGGTCGCCATGATGGCATCGGTTCGGATCTCCGCCACCTCCTCCGGCGTGATCTCCGGGTCGGGATTGGCCATGGCGAAGATGATCGGGTTCTTCGCCATCGACTGCACCATGGCCGTCGTCAGGGCGCCCTTGGCCGAGAGGCCGAAGAACACGTCGGCGCCGTCCAGCGCGTCGGCCAGCGAACGTGCGTCGGTCTTGACCGTATGCGCCGATTTCCACTGGTTCATGCCTTCGCTACGGCCCTGGTAGACGACGCCCTTGGTATCGCAGAGCATCACGTTTTCCGGGGCGAACCCCATCGCCTTGATCAGCTCGATGCAGGCGATGCCGGCGGCTCCTGCGCCGTTGCAGACGAGTTTGGTCGTCTTCATGTCGCGCCCGGTGATCTCCAGCGCGTTGATCAGGCCGGCCGCGGCGATGATGGCGGTGCCGTGCTGGTCGTCGTGGAACACCGGTATGTCCATCACCTCGCGCAGCTTCTGCTCGATGATGAAGCAGTCCGGCGCCTTGATGTCCTCCAGATTGATGCCGCCGAAGGACGGCCCGAGATATCGCACTGCGTTGATGAAGGTGTCAGGGTCTTCGGTGTCGACCTCGAGGTCGATGGAATCGACGTCGGCGAAACGCTTGAACAGCACCGACTTGCCTTCCATTACCGGCTTGGAGGCGAGCGCACCGAGATTGCCGAGGCCGAGGATGGCGGTGCCGTTGGAGATGACCGCCACCAGATTGCCGCGGGTGGTATAGTCGAACGCCCGGCTCGGGTCCTCCGCGATTGCCTTCACCGGCACGGCGACGCCCGGCGAGTAGGCCAGCGACAGGTCGCGCTGTGTCGCCATCGGCTTGGTCGGGTTGATCTCCAGCTTGCCCGGCCGCCCCATGGCGTGAAAGTCGAGCGCCTCCTGCGCGCTGACCGACGGGCCCGCATTGTCGGTTTTCTTCGATGCCATGTGGCGAGGTTTCCTTCCCAGGTGTTTTTTGACGGATGCGTCTTTTTGTGGAGCGATCAGGATTAAGGCTACACTTCGCCCGCGTAAACCGCCAAGCAATGCAACGGTGCTCGGCGCTTCTCGCAGGGCACGACCTGCCGGCGTTCTGGCGGGACAGGGCAGCGGACCGGTGGCAGGAAAAATGCGCCTGGAGAGCGAAGACCTTCGGAATCCGGACGGAGCGCCGCAAGGCGGAGCTGTCGCGTCGGCCGGCGTCACGCCGATGATGGAGCAATATATCGAGATCAAGGCGGCGAACCCGGATTCGCTGCTGTTCTATCGCATGGGCGATTTCTACGAGCTGTTCTTCGACGACGCGGAAGTCGCCTCGCGGGCCCTCGGTATCGTGCTGACCAAACGTGGGAAGCATCTGGGACAGGACATCCCGATGTGCGGCGTGCCCATCCATGCCGCCGACGATTACCTGCAGAAACTGATCGGCCTAGGTCACCGCGTCGCCGTTGCCGAGCAGATCGAGGATCCGTCGGAAGCCAGGAAGCGCGGCTCCAAGTCGGTGGTGCGGCGCGACGTGGTGCGGCTGGTGACGCCCGGCACAATCACCGAGGACAAGCTGCTGGCGCCCGCGGAATCGAATTTCCTGATGGCGCTCGGCCGGGTGAAGGGCAGCGGCCTCGCGCTGGCCTGGTTGGAGCTGTCGACCGGCCTGTTCCGCGTCACCGAGACGGCGGAAGACCGGCTTCTCGCCGACATCTTCCGCGTCGACCCGCGCGAGCTGATCGTCGCCGAGCCGGTGTTCTACGACCCCGGGTTGAAGCCGGTGTTCGACGTTCTCGGCCGCACCGCCAGCCCGCAGCCGCCGAGCCTGTTCGATTCGGCTTCCGCCGCCGGCCGCATCGCCCGCTTCTACCAGGTGGCGACGCCGGATGGCTTTGCCGCTTTCTCGCGGGCCGAACTGTCGGCGATCTCCGGCATCATCGCCTTCGTCGAGAAGACGCAGAAGGCAGAGCGTCCGCCGCTCGGCCATCCCGAGCGCGAGACCGCCGGCGCCACGCTGTTCATCGACGCGGCCACGCGCGCCAACCTGGAACTGGTGCGCACGCTGTCGGGCAATCGTGAAGGGTCGCTGCTTTATGCCATCGACCGCACCGTGACCGGCGCCGGCGCCCGCCTGCTGGCAGAGCGGCTGACGGCGCCGCTGACCGCGCCGGCGGCGATCAACCTGCGGCTCGACTCGGTGAGCTGGCTGGCCGAAGAGGCAGACCTGCGCGATGTCCTGCGGGCGCTGCTGAAGGGCCTGGCCGACATGCCGCGCGCCCTGACCCGGCTGGCGCTGAACCGCGGCGGCCCGCGCGACCTCGGCGCGTTGGCAGCCGGGCTTGCCGCCGCCGGGCAAGTCGGCGAGCTCCTGGCCGGTTCGCAGCTACCGGCTGAACTCACCGAGGCGCTGCAGGCCATCGCCGCGCTGCCGTCGGCCTTCGCCGAGAAACTGTCGCGGGCGCTCGCCGACGAAATGCCGCTGCTCAAGCGCGACGGTGGTTTCGTGCGTCGCGGCTGGAGCGCCGAACTCGACGAGATGCGGGCACTTCGCGACGAGTCGCGAAAGGTCATCGCCGGCATGGAGCGCGATCTGGTCGAGGAGACCGGCGTCCGCTCGCTGAAGATTCGCCACAACAACGTGCTTGGTTATTACATCGAGGTGACCGCCAACCACCAGGCGGCGCTGACCGGCAGCGACGCGTTGCGGGCCCGCTTCATCCATCGCCAGACCATGGCGAGCGCCATGCGTTTCACCACCACCGAGCTCGCCGACCTGGAGACGAAGATCGTCAATGCCGCCGACCGCGCGCTGACGATCGAGCTCGCCGTGTTCGACGAACTCGTCGCCGAGGCGGTTGGTCATGCGGAGGACGTACGAAACGGCGCCGCCGCGCTGGCGGTACTCGACGTCTCAGCCGCGCTGGCAACGCTGGCACTCGGCGAGGACTGGCGTCGACCGCTGGTCGACGACACCCTGATCTTCGAGATAGAAGGCGGCCGCCACCCGGTCGTCGAGCAGGCGCTGCGGCGCAGTGCCGGTCAGCCGTTCGTCGCCAACGACTGCGACCTTTCGCCGGCTAACGGAGGCCGCTTCGGCGCCATCTGGCTGCTCACCGGGCCGAACATGGGTGGCAAGTCGACCTTCCTGCGCCAGAACGCTCTGATCGCCATCCTCGCGCAGGCCGGCTCGTTCGTGCCGGCGGCTCGGGCCCGCATCGGCGTGGTCGACCGGCTGTTTTCCCGCGTCGGCGCTTCCGACGACCTGGCACGCGGCCGCTCGACCTTCATGGTCGAGATGGTGGAAACGGCGGCGATCCTCAACCAGGCGGGCGAGCGCGCGCTGGTCATTCTCGACGAGATCGGCCGCGGCACCGCCACCTTCGACGGCCTGTCGATCGCCTGGGCAGCCGTCGAGTACCTGCACGAGAAGAACCGCTGCCGTGCGCTGTTCGCCACGCATTTCCACGAAATGACGGCGCTGGCGGAAAAGCTGCCGCGGCTCGCCAACGTCACCATGCGGGTCAAGGAGTGGGAAGGCGAGGTGATCTTCCTGCACGAGGTCGGCAAGGGCGCGGCCGACCGTTCCTACGGCATCCAGGTGGCGCGGTTGGCCGGCTTGCCGCCGGCGGTGGTCGATCGGGCGCGCGCCGTGCTGCACCAGCTCGAAAGCGGCGAGTCATCCGGCAAGGCCGACCGCCTGGTCGACGACCTGCCGCTGTTTTCGGTCGCGGCGAGGCGGGAGGCACCCAGGCCGGCGCAGCCTGACCTGTTGCGCGAGGCAGTGATCGCGCTCAGTCCCGACGAAATGACACCGAAGCAGGCGCTGGAGGCGCTCTACCGGCTGAAAGGGATATCGGGCTGAACGAAGGTGCAGCTCGCGCTTGGACATGCCGGTGTCCTTGTGCCGTCGCTCGCGCGCAGCGTCCGGGTGGACATGCGCAATCTCGTGCTGTGGAGATGGGGACCATTGTTGCCGTGGCGGGTGATGATTCACGACCCATGGAGACGCTCGCCCAAGAACCTGCTGTCCCGGGATTAACCCTGATCCGACATCAGGCAGTTCACGTCATATGCACGAATAAAGATTTCTTTATATGCCATTGCTGGCAAATCGGCTTTCTGCTAGTCAAGCGCTCCATCCGGCCCCGTCTCCGGGGCTTTCGTGTTTCATCGGAGTGCTGCCATGGCGGAAAAACAGGACTACAAGGTCGCCGACCTCTCTCTCGCGGACTGGGGCCGCAAGGAAATCGAGATCGCCGAGACCGAAATGCCCGGCCTGATGGCCTGCCGCGAGGAATTCGGCGAAAAGCAGCCGCTGAAGGGCGCGCGCATCACCGGGTCGCTGCACATGACCATTCAGACGGCGGTGCTGATCGAGACCCTGAAGGCGCTCGGCGCCGAAATCCGCTGGGCCTCGTGCAACATCTTCTCGACCCAGGACCATGCGGCCGCCGCGATCGCCGCCAGCGGCATCCCGGTGTTCGCCGTCAAGGGCGAGTCGCTGGAAGAATATTGGGACTACACCGACAAGATCTTCCAGTGGGCCGACGGCGGCCTCTCCAACATGATCCTCGACGACGGCGGCGACGCCACAATGTACATCCTCGTCGGCGCCCGCGCCGAGGCGGGAGAGGACGTTCTCTCCAACCCGCAGAGCGAGGAGGAGGAATATTTCGTCGCGCAGGTGAAGAAGCGCCTTGCCGCGTCGCCGGGTTTCTTCACCAGGCAGCGCGAGGCCATCCGCGGCGTCACCGAGGAGACCACCACCGGCGTCAACCGTCTGTACCAGCTGCAGAAGAAGGGCCTTCTGCCGTTCCCTGCGATCAACGTCAACGACAGCGTTACCAAGTCCAAGTTCGACAACAAGTACGGCTGCAAGGAATCGCTGGTCGACGGCATACGCCGCGGCACCGACGTCATGATGGCCGGCAAGGTCGCCGTGGTCTGCGGCTACGGCGACGTCGGCAAGGGCTCGGCCGCCTCCCTGAAGGGCGCCGGCGCTCGCGTGAAGGTCACCGAGGTCGACCCGATCTGCGCGCTGCAGGCCGCCATGGACGGCTTCGAGGTGGTCACCCTCGAGGACGCCGCGCCGACCGCCGACATCGTCATCACCACGACCGGCAACAAGGACGTGGTCACGCTCGACCATATGCGCCAGCTCAAGGATATGGCGATCGTCGGCAACATCGGCCACTTCGACAACGAGATCCAGGTGGCGTCGCTGCGCAACCTCAAATGGACGAACGTCAAGCCGCAGGTCGACATGATCTCGTTCCCCGACGGCAAGCGCATGATTCTGCTGTCCGAAGGTCGCCTGCTCAATCTCGGTAATGCCACCGGCCACCCGAGTTTCGTGATGTCGGCATCGTTCACCAACCAGGTGCTGGCGCAGATGGAGCTTTGGACCAAGCCCGGCCAGTACGAAAACAAGGTGTACGTGCTGCCGAAACATCTCGACGAGAAGGTGGCGCGGCTGCATCTGGACAAGCTCGGCGCGCGACTCACGGAACTGTCCGGCGAGCAGGCCGCTTATATCGGTGTCACGCCGCATGGCCCGTTCAAGCCGGAACACTACCGGTACTGATCCGCATTAACCAAGGCACAATATGTTGGAGCCGGGCGATTGACTTTCGCCCGGCTTTGTTTTGTCCGCGGCAAGCTTCTTCCCGTCGATTCGCCGAGCCTGTATGGTGATCGTGATTCGCGATGATTGCGGCCGTCCTGGTCGTCGAACCGAGGGGCCGGTTCGGGGCGGTCTCGCGGCGATGCGGCCGAGAGGAACAGGAAATGCAGGGGGAAGCCCCGCGATTCGCGGGAGAGGCCGAAACCGGCCGGCGGATGGATTCGACAGCCGGTGCGCCACGGCGGCGCCCGCGTTTCGATCGTTTGCTGACCCGCTTGTCCGCCTCGACCATACTCGCTGCCGCTGTCTCGCAGCCGGCATCGGCACAAGTGCAAACGGCGTCGCTCGGCGTCAACACCGTTGAGGTCATCCAACTCGCCGTGTTCGTTGGCGTGATGGGGGCCGCGCTGCTCTCGGCGATCGTGCTTATTCGCGAGCGCGCCCGCACAGCGACGGAGAACACCCAACTTCGCGCCCGGGTGGCTGACCTCAATGCCGCCGTCCAGCGCTCCGACGCCCTGCTCAACCTGCGTGACCAGCGGCTGATGGTGTGGGCAAGCGACCGGCGGGCCGAGTTGATCGGCGCGCTGCCGACGGAGACCGGCGCGCCCGACGACCGCGGCGCCTTCCCGGCCTTTGGCCGCTGGCTGATGCCGCGCTCGGCCGCCGCGCTCGACCATGCGATCCTGGCGCTTCGTGAGAGAGCGACACCTTTCGACCTGACGGTCGAGACGAGCACCGGCGTGCCGCTCGAGGTACAGGGGCGCAAGACGGCGTCGCATGTCATCGTTCGCTTCACCAGCCTGTCGGAAAATCTGCGGGCACAGGCGCGTCTCCGGTTGGAGAACCAGCGGCTGGCGTCCGACTACGACACCATGCTGGGGTTGAACGACGCGCTGAAGATGCCGTTCTGGCTTCGCGCCGCCGACGGTCGGCTGAAATGGGTGAACCGTGCGTATGCCGACGCGGTCGAGGCCCGCAGCGGCGACGACGCTGTGCGCGATGCCAGGGAGTTCCTAGGCACGATCGCGCGCGAGTCTATCGCGACGCACCATCAGACCAGCCGCGTTTTCGATCAGACGCTATCGACCGTCGTCGCCGGCGACAGGCGCATCTTCGCTGTCACTGACTATTTTGGCAGTGACAGCTCGGCCGGCATCGCCACCGACATCAGCGCGGTGCAGACCGTGCGCGAGGAATACGAACGCGCGGTGCGCAGCCACGCCGACACCCTGGATCAGCTCACCACGGCGGTCGCCATCTTCGACGCCAAGGAAAAGCTGCGCTTCTTCAACCAGGCGTTCCAGAAGCTCTGGGGTCTGGATTCGAGCTTCCTGGAAAGCGCTCCGGATAACGCGCTGCTGCTCGACCGCCTGCGCAGCGACGGCAAGATCGCCGAGCAGCCGGAGTGGCGCCGTTGGAAGGAGACGCTGCTCGGCGCCTACCGCGCCGTCGAATCGCAGGAGCATTGGTGGCACCTGCCGGACGGACGCACCGTACGCGTGGTCGCCAACCCGCAGTCGAACGGCGGTGTGACCTGGATCTTCGAGAATCTGACCGAGCGCATGAATCTCGAGAGCCGCTACAACACGGCGGTGCGCGTGCAGGGCGAGACCTTGGACAATCTCGCTGAGGGCGTCGCGGTGTTCGGCCCGGACGGCCGTATCCGGCTCGCCAATCCGGCCTTCACCGCCTTGTGGAAGCTGCCGCAGGACATCGTCGCGCAGAACATGCACATTTCGTCGATACAGACGTGGTGCGAGGCACTCTCCGCGGCCAGCCCCTGGCGCGAGCTCGTCGCCGCCGTCACCGGCTTCGACGAGGAACGGCGCGACCGACACGGTCAGGCCGAACTCAAGAGCGGCATAGTGCTGCGTTATGCCGTCATCCACCTGCCCAACGGCCAGGTGATGATGACCTTCGTCGACGTCACCGACAGCGTAAATGTCGAGCGGGCGCTGCTCGACAAGAACGATGCGCTGCAGCGCGCCGACCAGCTCAAGAACGATTTTGTGCAGCACGTGTCATACGAACTGCGCTCGCCGCTCACCAACATTATCGGCTTCACCGAACTGCTGTCCTTGCCGGCCACCGGGCCGCTTCTGCCGCGCCAGCGCGAATATGTCGAGCATATCGGCTCGTCTTCGGCGGTGCTGCTCACCATCGTCAACGACATTCTCGACCTCGCCACCGTCGATGCCGGCATCATGGAACTGGAGATCTCCGAGGTCAGCGTCGACCAGACCGTGGCCGCCGCCGCCGCGCTGGTAGCCGACCGGCTGGAAGAGCATTCGATCAAGCTCGCCGTCGACACTTCGCATGCGCCGAAAACCTTCCACGGCGACGAGACCCGCATCCGCCAGATCCTCTACAACCTGCTCAGCAACGCCGTGAACTACGCGCCGGAGGCGAGCACGGTGACGCTCACCTGCCGCAAGACGGACGCCGCCGTCGAGTTCTCCGTGCACGACGATGGCCCCGGCATGGCGCCGGAGGTGCTGGACACGGTGTTCCGGCGCTTCGAATCGCGCATCAATGGTGGTCGCCGCCGAGGCGCCGGTCTCGGCCTGTCGGTGGTCAAGAGCTTCGTTGAGCTTCATGGCGGCACCGTCCATATCGCCACCGGCGCCGGCAAGGGCACGACGGTGACCTGCCTGTTCCCATTCGTGCCGTCGGGCGTACGTGCCGCCGCGGAATAGACACGTGGCCGACGGCACCATCGAGAGATCGCTGGCGGACGACGCGGCAACGGCGCGGCTCGGCCAGGATCTGGCGCTGGCGCTCCGCACCGGCGACGTGCTGGCATTGTCGGGCGATCTCGGCGCCGGCAAGACGACATTGGCGCGGGCGCTGATACGGGCCAACGCCGGCGACCCGTGGCTCGACGTGCCAAGTCCAACCTTCACCCTCGTGCAGAGCTACGAGGGCAGGGTGCCGGTGCATCATTTCGATCTCTACCGTCTCGGCGGGCCGGCCGAGCTCGACGAACTCGGCTTCGATGAAGCGCTGGCGGGCGGCGCGGCGTTGATCGAGTGGCCGGAACGGGCGGGCAATCGCCTGCCGGCAGATACGGTCCTGGTGGAAATGCGGCATGAGGGCGAGGCACGGCGCGCCGTCCTCTCCGGCGCCGGTCCGGCGTTCGAACGAGTCGCCCGGTCCCTCGCCGTCCGCGATTTCCTTCAAACGGCAGGAACTGGCGAGGCCGCGCGCAAAGCCTTCCCGGGTGATGCCTCGGCGCGTGCCTACGAGATCGTCGAAGCACCCGGCGCGCCGGCAAAAATCCTGATGAACTCGCCGCGCCTTGTGCTGGGGCCGCCGGTGAAGGATGGCAAGCCGTATGCCGTCATCGCCCACACGGCTCAGACGGCAACGGCCTTCGTGGCGATCGCCCGGGCCTTGCGCCAGCGCGGCGTCGCTGCGCCGCAGGTGCTGGCCGCCGATCTCGACCAGGGTTTCCTGCTGCTCGAGCACCTCGGCAGCGGGCATTTTCTCGACGCGGCCGGCCAGCCGGTCGCTGAACGCTACGCCGCCGCCGCCGCGTTGCTTGCGCCCTTGCATCGCGAGGTCTGGCCGTCACGGCTGGAGGCGACGCCGGGTGTCTACCACGACATGCCGCCCTTCGACCGCGACGCGCTGATGATCGAGGTGGACCTCCTGCTCGACTGGTACGTTCCGTGGAGATCCGGCCACCCCGCCGACGCGGCGCTGCGGACGGCCTTCGCCGCTGCCTGGACCCTCGTCTTCGACCGTCTCGACGCGACCGAGCAAGGTCTCGTCATGCGCGACTATCACTCGCCCAACCTCATCTGGCGCAACGATCGTTCCGGGTCCGAAAGGCTCGGCGTGCTGGATTTCCAGGATGCGCTGACCGGCCCGACCGCCTATGACGTGGCATCGCTCGCGATGGATGCGCGCGTCACCGTGCCGGAGGCGATCGAGCGGTCGACGACCGACGCTTACGTCGCTGCCCGTCGAGACGACGCCAACTTCGACGAGGCCGCCTTCCGCGAGGCCTATGCGATCGCCGCCGCGCAGCGCAACACGAAGATCCTCGGCATTTTCGTGCGCCTCAACCAGCGCGACGGCAAGCCGGCCTATCTCAGGCATCTGCCGCGCATCCGCGCCTACCTGCGTCGCGCGCTCGCTCATCCGGCGCTGGCGCCGGTCGCCGAGCTCTACGAGCTGCACGGCCTGCTTGCGGAGGACGCGTAATGGTTGCCTCGAACGATCACGGTCGATTTTGCCGATGACCAACCCGGACACCGCGATGGTCCTTGCCGCCGGGCTCGGCAAACGCATGCGGCCGATCACCGAGACGCTGCCGAAACCGCTCGTGCCGGTCGCCGGCAGGACGCTGCTCGATTGGGGCCTGGACAGCCTGGCGGCCGCCGGCGTCGAGACGGCGGTCGTCAACGTCCACTACCTGCCGGACCAGATCGTCCGGCACGTTTCAGCCCGCGAAGTCCCCCGCATCCTGATCTCGGACGAGCGCGACGGCCTGCTCGATTCGGCCGGCGGCATCGTCAAGGCGCTGCCGCTGCTTGGCGCAGAACCGTTCTTCATCCTCAACGCCGACACCTTCTGGATCGACGCCGCCGAATCCAATCTGCGGCGGCTCGCCCTTGAATGGGACGACGCGCGGATGGATATTCTGCTGATGCTATCCCCGCTCGAATCGGCGACCGGCCACCACGGCGCCACGGATTTCATGCTGGCCGGCGACGGCCGCCTCAGCCGCGCCCATGGCGATCCCGCCGGCATGATCTATGCCGGCGCCGGCATCATCCACCCGCGCATCTTTGCCGGCGTTGCGGCAACCGCGGATTCCCTCAACCGCTATTTCGACGTGGCGATCGGCGCCGGCCGGCTGTTCGGCATGCCGTTGTCCGGTAGCTGGATCACCGTCGGCACACCGGACGCGATCCCCGCCGCCGAGGCGGCCGTGGCGCGGTCGCTCGCCCGAAAGGCATGACCGGGCGCACGGCCCCGCGCGTCCTGTCGATTCCCTCGGGCGTGCCTTTCCTGCCGGCGCTGGCCGACGCGCTGGTCGAAGGCCGCCTGGTGCCCGGGTTCCAGCCGACCGGCGATCCGCTGGCGCTGGCTGACGTCACCATCTACGTGCCGACCCGCCGTGCCGCCCGCGAACTGCGAACGGAGTTCGTGAAGCGCGCCGGTGACGGCTCGGCGATCCTGCCGCTGGTGCGGCCGCTCGGCGAGTTCGATGAGGACGGCGCGGCCTTTCTTTCTTCCGGCAGCGAGGCGCTCGATCTGGCGCCGCCGGTCGGTGGGCTCGACCGGCTGCTGCTGCTGGCGCCGCTGGTGCGGCGCTGGAAGCAGCGGCTGCCGGCCCATGTCGCGGCCAAGTTCGCGGAAGACGTGGTCGTGCCGGCCTCGACTGCCGATTCGCTGTGGCTGGCGCGCGATCTCGCCGCGCTGATCGACGAGGTCGAGACCGAAAGTGCCGACTGGTCGAAGCTGCGCGATCTTGTCGCCGGCGAGCTTGCCGGCTGGTGGCAGGTGACCCTGGATTTTCTGGCTATCGTCACCGAGTTCTGGCCTGGCATCCTCGCCGAGCGTCAGCGCTCCAACCCGGCGGCGCACCGCAACGCGCTCATCCTGGCCGAGGCCGCGCGGCTGAAGGCCCGTCCGCCCGCCGGTCCGGTGATCGCCGCCGGCTCCACCGGCTCCATCCCCGCCACGGCGGCGCTGCTCTCCACCATAGCGCGGCTGCCCAGCGGTGCCGTGGTCCTGCCCAGCCTGGACGAGGGACTGGACGAGGACTCCTGGTCGGTGCTGAACGCGGCGACGCCGGACGCCGCCGTGCTCGGCCATCCGCAATTCGGCCTGGCGAAGCTGTTGCGCCGCATCGGCGTGCTGCGTGAGGAGGTGGCGCAACTGGTAGCGCCGCCGCCGCTGCTCGCCGGGCGTGGCCGCATCGTCGGCGAGGCGTTCCGGCCTGCGGAGACCACCGACGCCTGGGCGGCGCGGCGCGCTGCTTTCTTCGACCTCGAAGTCGCGGCCGCCTTCAGCGGCGTCACGCTGATCGAGGCGGCGAGCGAACGCGACGAGGCGGCGGCCATCGCCGTCGCCTTGCGCCGCGCCGTGGAGACGCCGGGCCGAACCGCCGCGCTGGTTACGGGCGACCGCGATCTGGCACGCCGCGTCTCGACCGAGCTGCTGCGTTTCGGCATCCGCGCCGATGATTCCGGCGGTACGCCGCTGGCAGGCACCCCGCCGGCCGCACTGCTCATGCTGATGCTGCGCGCCATCTTCCAGCCGGGCGATCCGGTGCCGGTGCTGGCGCTGCTGAAGCACCCGCTGCTGTCGCTCGGCCTTGAGCGAGCCGAGGTGCGGCGTACCGCCGAGATCATCGAGCTGGTGGCGCTGCGCGGCGGCTACGGGCGTCCGGATATCTCCACGCTCGCCGACCTGTTCGAGGAGCGGCTGACCGCTTTCGGCGGCGATTCCCGCCCGCCGTTCTGGCTTGCTCGCCTCTCCGTCGGCGGCCTAGCGCGCGCGCGCTCCGTGCTTGCCGCGCTGCGGCAGGCGCTGTCGCCGCTCGTTGCCGCGGCCGGTGACGAGACGATGGCGCTGGCCGGACTGGCACGATGTTCGGTGTTGGCGCTGGAAGCGTTGGGCCGGGAGGCCGACGGCGGGCTCACCGCTCTCTACGCCGGCGATGCCGGCGAGAAGCTTGCCGAGTTTCTGCGTGGGCTGGTCGGCGCCGACCCGGCATTCGAACTCGCCCCGCGCGAATGGCCGGACGTGCTCGACGCGCTGATTGCGCCGGAGGTGGTGAAACCCGCGCAAGGCTCGGACGGCCGCGTGTCGATCTGGGGCGCGCTGGAAGCGCGGCTGCTGTCGCCCGACACGTTGGTGGTCGGCGGGCTGAACGAGGGCGTATGGCCGCGCAAGGCGGTCTCCGACCGCTTCATGTCGCGGGTCATGAAGACCGGGCTCGCCCTGGAACCACCCGAGCGGCGCATCGGCCAGGCCGCGCACGATTTCCAGATGGCGATGGGTGTTGAGCAACTGGTGCTCACGCGCGCCGCGCGCTCGGGTGACGCCCCGGCGGTGCCGTCGCGCTGGCTGCAGCGCCTGCTCACCTTTGCCGGAGCGGACGAGGCGGAACGCTTGCGCCGGCGCGGCGCGGCGCTGCTCGGCTGGGCACGCGCGCTCGACCACGGCGAGGAAGCCGAGCTGGCACCTCGCCCCAATCCCAAGCCGCCGCTGGAGGCGCGGCCGAAGCATTTTTCGGTGACCGAGATCGAGACGCTGCGCCGCGATCCCTACGCGATCTATGCGCGGCGCGTACTCGGCCTGTCCAGGCTCGATCCGCTGTTGCGCGATCCCGGCGCCGCCGAGCGCGGCACGCTGTTCCATGCCATCCTGCACCGTTTCTCCACCTCCGGCGTGGACCCGACGTCGCCGGAAGCACGCGCCGCGCTGCTTTCGGCCGGCCGCGACTGTTTCGCCGAGTTCGCATTGCCGGAGGACGTGGAGGCGGTGTGGTGGCCGCGATTCGAGCGGCTCGCCGCCAGCATCATCGCCTGGGAGGCGGGCCGCGCCGGCCAGGTTCTGGAGCGTGTGGCGGAAGCCCGCGCCAGCCGCTTGCCGGTCGGCGGCACCGGCGTCACGCTGTCCGGCTACGCCGATCGCATGGATCTGTTGCCGGCTAACATGGCCGACGTGCTCGACTACAAGACCGGGTCGTCGCCGTCGAAGGTTCAGGCGCATCGGCTGATCGCGCCGCAATTGGCGCTCGAGGCGGCGCTGTTGAGGCGCGGCGCGTTCGCCGAGCTCGGCCGACGCGAGCCGGCGGAACTCGCCTATGTCAGGCTCAAGGCCAACGGCACCGTGCTGCCGGAATCGATCCTCGACATTCGCGGCAGTCGGCGCTCGGCTCCCGACCTCGCGGAAGACTCCTGGGCGCGGCTGGAGCGGCTGCTCGACCACTATGCCTTGCCCTCGACCGGCTATTTGTCGCGGGCTCTGCCCTTCCTCGAAAACGATGTCGACGGCGACTACGACCATCTTGCCCGCGTGCTGGAATGGTCGGCCGGCGGCGAGGAAGACGACGGGGCCGGCGAATGACGGCGCACGGGACAAAATTCTGGTATGCCGCCGCTCGGTGGGCACCATGAAGCGAAAATACCCGGTCCCGCCCGAAACGCTGAAGCGCCAGGCGACGGCGTCCGACCCCTCGATTTCCGCCTGGGTGTCGGCCAATGCCGGCTCCGGCAAGACGCATGTGCTGTCGCAGCGCGTCATCCGGCTGCTGCTTCACGATACCGACCCGTCGCGCATCGTCTGCCTCACCTATACGCGCGCTGCCGCCGCCAACATGTCGAACCGGGTATTCTCGATCCTGTCGGAATGGACGATGCTGCCCGACAGCGCGCTCGCCGCGCGCATCGCGGCCATAGAAGGCCGCAAGCCCGACCGCGACAAGCTGCAGCGCGCCCGGCGGCTGTTCGCACGGGCGCTGGAGACTCCGGGCGGCCTGAAGATCCAGACGATCCACGCATTTTGCGAATCGGTGCTGCAGCAGTTCCCGCTCGAGGCCAACATCGCCGCGCATTTCGAGATGCTCGACCCGCTGATGGAACAGGCACTGTTCGGCACGGCACGGCGCGAGCTCCTGACCGGCGCCATGGGCGCCGACGCGCCGCAACTCACCGAGGCCTTCGCCGCCGTGCTCGACCGCGGCGGCGAGGCAGGGCTCGACGCGCTGCTCGCCGAGATTCTCGGCAACCGCGACGGCCTGCGCGCCTTCATCGACGCGGTCGCGGTCGACGACCCGCCCTATGCCGGACTGTTCGCGGCGTTCGGCTTCGTGCCCGCCGAGACGGCGGCGTCGGTCGCCGGCGCGGCGTGGCCGCTGGCCGGTTTTCCGCCGGCCTATATCGAAACCTTTTCGGCGGCGGCGCGGGAGGTCGATGCAAGGCGGGTGCTGAACGGCATGGTGCCGGCGCTCGCCGAAGCGCTTGCCGAGAGCGACGCCGAGCGGCGGCTCGCCGCGCTTGAGAAGGGGTTCCTGAACGCCGAGGGCGATCCCTACGATATCGGCAAGATCACCAAGGCGGCGCTGCGGGCGCGCTTGCCGGACCTCGCGGATCGCTACGCCACCGCCTGCTCGGCGATCAAGCAGGCGCTCGATCGGCTTGCCACCTTCCGCATGCTGGAGAACACCCGCGCCGCGCTCACCGTCGCCGACTGGCTGATCCACCGCTACGAGCAGCTCAAGACCGGCCGCGGCTTCCTCGACTTCAACGACCTGATCACCCGCACGGTGCGGCTGCTGGCGCGCCAGGACGCCGGACCGTGGGTGCTCTACAAGCTCGACAAGGGCATCGACCATATCCTCATCGACGAAGCCCAGGACACCAGCCCTGAGCAGTGGGGCGTGGTGCGTCGGCTCGCCGAGGAGTTTTTTGCCGGCACCGGCGCCCGCGACCACGTCCGGCGCACGGTGTTCGCGGTGGGCGACGAGAAGCAGTCGATCTACTCGTTCCAGGGCGCGGCGCCCGAGGCCTTCGCCGAAAGCGGCTTCGCTTTCTCGGAGCGGGTGCGCGGCGCGGCCGGGCGGTTCGAGCATGTCAAGCTCACCTTGTCGTTCCGCTCGACCGACGACGTGCTCGGCGCCGTCGACAAGGTGTTTTCCGCCCGCCATGCCAATCGCGGGCTGTCGTTTGCCGGCGACGCGATCGAGCACAGCGCCATCCGTGCCGGCGCGCCGGGTTATGTCGAGGTGTGGCCGTCGCTCGGTGCCGACGCCGTGCGCGAGCCGGACGACTGGACGCTGGCCGTCGACCACGCCACCGCGCCGGCGGTGCGGCTGGCGGAAAACATCGCCCGCACCATCGCCTTCTGGCTGAAGTCGGGCGAGGTGATCGAGGGCACGGGCAAACGGCTGTCGCCCGGCGACGTGCTGGTGCTGGTGCGCAAGCGCGGCAGTTTCGTCAATGCGCTGGCGAAGAGCCTGAAGCGCAAGCATATCCCCGTCGCCGGAGCGGACCGGCTCAGCCTGCCCGCGCATATCGCGGTGAAGGACATGATCGCGCTCGGCCGCTTCGTGCTGCAGCCGCAGGACGATCTGTCGCTTGCGGCGTTGCTGAAGAGCCCGCTCTTCGGCTTCGACGAGGAAGCCCTGTTCGCGGTCGCCGCCGGCCGCACCGCCGGCATGTCGCTGGCCGAGGCGCTGCAAGCCCGCGACGCCGCCGACCCGGTCTGCAGGGAAGCCGCCGCGCGGCTCGCCCGCTGGTCCAGCGAGGCGGCCTACAAGAGGCCGTTCGAGTTCTATTCCGGCGTGCTCGGCCGCGACGGCATACGCGCCGCGATGATCGGCCGGCTGGGACAGGAGGCCGGCGACATTCTCGACGAGTTCGTCAATTTCGCGCTGGCGCACGAGCGCACCGGCCTGCCGGGGCTGGAAGCCTTCCTGGCAACACTGGAATCGGCCGCGCCCGAGATCAAGCGCGAGATGGACCAGGGCCGCGACGAGGTCCGCATCATGACCGTGCACGCCGCCAAGGGGCTGGAGGCACCGGTGGTCTTCCTCGTCGACGGCGGCGCTCAGCCGTTCAGCCCGCAGCATCTGCCGCGGCTGCTGCCGTTCAGCGTGCCCGGCATGCTCCCGCCGGTCGACGGATACCTCTGGCGCGCCCCCGGCGAAACGCCGAGCGGCGTCGGCCGGCGCATCGAGGCGGAAATCGCCGACGACGCCGACGACGAATACCGCCGGCTGCTTTACGTCGGCATGACCCGTGCGGAAGACCGGCTGATCGTCTGCGGCTTTCACGGCAAGCTGCCGCCGAAGCCCGGCACCTGGCACTCGCTGGTGAGCGCCGCGCTGACCACGGCGGCGGAGTGCATGGAGGTGGAACATCCGGTCGCGGGGAAGATTCATCGCTTCCGGATCGTCGCGCAGGACGCGGCGCCCGATCCGGATCGACCGGCCGCCGACGCGACGACCAGAATTCCGCCATTGCCGCCGGAGCTGTTGCGGCCGCTGCCGCCGGCCAGGAGCCTGCCAAGGCCGCTGGCGCCGTCCGGTGCAGCGGCCCTGCTGGTCGAAACCATCACCGACACCGTATCCGGCCGCTCGCCGGTGCTCGATGCCGCCACCGAACCGGCCTTCGCCATCGAGCGCGGCACCGTTCTTCACAAGCTGCTGCAGGTTCTGCCCGACCTCGCCGAGGGCGAGCGCGAACCCGCGGCGCGGCGCTATCTCGAACGCGCCGCCCGGCGCTGGCCGGAGCAGGAGCATGCGGCGGCGCTGCGATCGGTGTTCGCCATTCTCGACAACGAGCGGCTGCGGCCGCTGTTTGCCCAGGGATCGCGGGCGGAGGTCGCCCTGATGGGGCATCTCGATGTGCGCGGCGAGCGGCGCGCCGTGTCCGGCAAGATCGACCGCATGGCGGTGACCGGGCACGAGGTCCTGATCGTCGACTACAAGACCAACCGGCCGGCGCCCGAAAACCTGGACGCCGTGCCGCCCGCCTATGTCGCCCAGCTTGCGCTCTACCGGGCGCTGCTCGCGCCGATCTACCCGGACCGGCCGGTGGCGGCGGCGCTGCTGTTCACCGAGGCGCCGCGGCTGATCGCCGTGCCGGCCGCGGCGATGGACGCGGCGCTTGCCCGACTCGACAAGGCATGAAACAAGCAGTGCTTGACTGTGGCCGCGTTCGCTACCACATCTTGTTGCGACTACGAACCCGAGAGGATTTTCAATGGCCACCGTCAAGGTCGACAAGAACAACTTCAAGGCGGACGTACTGGACGCCAGCGCGCCCGTCGTCGTGGATTTCTGGGCCGAGTGGTGTGGCCCGTGCAAGATGATCGGCCCGTCGCTCGAGGAGATCTCCACCGAGCTCGCCGGCAAGGTGAAGATCGCCAAGCTCAACATCGACGAGAACCCGGAGCTCGCCGCGCAGTTCGGCGTGCGCTCGATCCCGACGCTGATGATCTTCAAGGGCGGCGAGGTCGCCGACATGAAGGTCGGCGCGCTGCCCAAGACCGCGCTGTCGCACTGGATCAACGGCGCCGTCGCCTGATCCGGTCTCCGTTTCCACGTGTCCTGGCCCGGCGTTCGCGCCGGGCCTTTTGTTTGAGGTCGGTCGGATCGGCCTGCTACCGCCCGAAGGCGGGCCCGAGCGTGATAAGGCCGACCGCCACGATCGCGAGCAGGATGCCGGCGCTCTGCAGCATGGTCAGCTGCTCGCCGAACCAGGCGAGCGCGATCACGTTGACGGCGACGAGCTGGATGACGGCCGAAAGGCTGAACGCCGAGGCCATGCCGAAATCCTTCACCAGCCGCAGCATGATCAGGTTGCCGGCCGAGTAGAGCAGCAGCGTCAGCACCAGCTTGCCAAGCCCCGGCGCCAGCGCCCATGACTTCGCCACCGTCGCGGCGAGCAGGAAGATCACCGTCGACGCGGCGAGCTGCAGGAATCCGGATAGCGTCACGCCTTGCCCCCAAACCGGCGCGCGAAGCGCCACCTTTCCGGCGATCTCTCCGCCAACCGCCGGAAACCGTCAAGGGAGCGGCTGGCCGCTTGGCATGGTCCAGCGCATAGCTGAGGACAGCCGCTTTGCCGGCGGGCCGAATAGGGCTAAGACCGTCGCCATCGAACGGAGAACCGGCATGGCTGACAAAAGGGTGGCGATCATCACGGCGGGCGGCAGCGGCATGGGCGCCGACGCGGCGCGCAAGCTGGCGGAAGACGGCTTCGAGGTGGCGATCCTGTCGTCGTCGGGCAGGGGTGCTACGCTTGCCGAAAAGCTCGGCGGCGTCGGCGTCACCGGCTCCAACCGCTCCAACGACGACCTGAAGCGGCTGGTCGACGCCGCGCTCGAGCGCTGGGGCCGCATCGACGCGGCGGTCAACAGCGCCGCGCACGGCCCGCGCGCCCCGGTGCTGGAGCTCAGCGACGAGGACTGGCACACCGGCATGGAGGTGTATTTCCTCAACGCCGTGCGGGTGGCCCGGCTGGTGACGCCGGTCATGCAGGCGCAGAAATCCGGGTCGATCGTCAACATCTCGACCTATGCGGCCTTCGAGCCGGAGGCGCTGTTCCCGACCTCGGGCGTGTTCCGCTCCGGCCTCGCCGCCTTCACGAAGCTGTTCGCCGACAGATACGCGCCCGACAACGTGCGCATGAACAACGTGCTGCCGGGCTTCATCGACAGCCTGCCGGAGGCGAACGAGCGGCGCGAGCGCATCCCGATGGGCCGCTACGGCCGCGTCGAGGAGGTGTCGGAACTGATCGCCTTCCTCGCCAGCGACAAGGCGAGCTACATCACCGGCCAGAACATCCGCGTCGACGGCGGCATCACCCGCTCGGTCTGACGGCCAGCGCCGTCACGCATCGTCGCCGCCGTCCGGCGCCAGGGCCTTCGCCTGCGCCACCTTGACGTTGACCATGTGGCGCACCCAGTGGGTGCGCTGGAGCGTGTCGCAGCAGGGCGGCAGCATAGGCCCCGGAAACACCGTCCAGTCGTCCTCGGCGCGGCGCGACACGCAGCGGCCGGCGCGCCGGCAGGCCTCGCGCGCGCAGTCTTCGTGCAGGCCGAGATGGCTGGCCGCCATCTGGGCGATGCCGAGATAGATGCCGAGGGTGCGGTAGAGACACTCCTCGTCGACCAGCCCCGCCTCGTACTGCGCGTCGTTCTGCCAGGCCATGCGCGGCGCGTGGTGGACGCGGAAGCGCGGAAACCCCTCCGGCATGGCGACGCGCTCGTAGCGGTTGGTGACGCCCGGGTCGCTCCAGTCGGTCGGCTTGTAGGGTTTCGGCGCGAAAAGCGCGGCCTCGCTCGTGCCGTCGGGCAGCTCGTCCGGCCATGGCGGCCCCTTTCGCAGCGCCTCGAACGCCTGCCGCTCCGCAGGCGGCAGCGCCGCGATCTCGGCCGCGACGGCGGTTTCGGAGGGTTCGGTTGGGTTTCGTCTGGTTCTGGACATGGGGTTCGTTCTCGCGTCCTGCCGGCCGAGTTTTGGGCAAAGTTCGGGAAGACGGGCGGCCACCTGGTCGCTCATCCTAGGGTTATGCGCGGCCGGATGGCCGCCCGTCCGGCGATTTTTGGCCCCGTCCCGTTCCGCTTCCGACTGGCTCCGGCTCCGGCACCTTGCGATGCCTCGGCTGGCCCGACCTACAGCACTCGTCCAGTGCACCCCGCACGTAGTTGCGGAGGGGGAACCTTCGGACGAAACCTCCCCGGGCGCGGTTCGCGTGCACCGCGCCGGAGGCGCCGGTCCCTCCCCACGCAATCACCGCCGCGACCGGTGTTCCCGCTGGAAGGAACTGCCGACAAGTCTAGGCGCGTCGCGGAGGGTGGGGATAAAACCGCCCGGATTTTTTCGCGCGCGGGACGTAAACGGCTGGAGGGGCTGGGTTTTGTTTTCGGGGTGACGATTTTTTCTTCACGTTTTTTTTGGGGGACGGCGCGGGTTCTGCGTCGCCGGAGTACGGCGCGACCGGTACGGCATGGATCCTAGGGTCTGCGCCTCCGCTTCGCTCCGGCTCCGCCCTGGGATGACGAATTTGGGGGATGGCTCGGCTAATCGCCGACGGTCATGTAGACGTAGCCGGTCATGCCGAACGCTAGCATGCGGCGGGACGGCCGCAAGGGGTGCGGACCGTCGCGGGGGCAGGGTTGTGCTGCATCGCCGGAGTACGGCGCCGCCGGTACGGCATGGATCCTAGGGTCTGCGCCTCCGCTGCGCTTCGGCTCCGCCCTAGGATGACGAACGGAAGGGATGGCTCGGCTAATCGCCAGCGTTCGTGCGATCCTCCAACGTTAGCGATTGGCCAGGAACATCAACGCGTTCGTCATCCCAGGGCGAAGCCGGAGCGCAGCGGAGGCGAAGACCCTGGGATCCATGCCGTGCCGGTGGTGGCAAGCTCCGGCGGTTCAGAAGGAGGCCCTCACCAGCCCAGCCCGCGAAACAGTTCGTGCCACTCCGGGTTGGTGGCCTCGATCAGCTCGATCTTCCACTGCCGCGGCCAGCGTTTCAGCGATTTTTCCCGTTGGATGGCGTCGCGAATGTCCTCGAACTCCTCGTACCAGACCAGCCGCTGCACGCCGTAGCGCGCGGTGAAGCGCGAGCCCTTGCCCGACTTGTGCTCGGGCAGGCGGCGGGCGAGGTCGTTGGTGACGCCGATATAGATCGTGCCGCGTTTCTGGCTGGCGGTCATATAGACGTAGCCGGTCATGCCGAACGCTAGCACGCGGCGGGGCGGCCGCAAGGGGTGCGGACTGTCGCCGGGGCAGGGTTGTTCTGCATCGCTGGAGCATGACGCCGCCGGTACGGCATGGATCCTAGGGTCTGCGCCTCCGCTGCGCTTCGGCTCCGCCCTAGGATGACGAACGGAAGGGATGGCTCGGCTAATCGCCGATGTCTCTGCAAGCTCCGACGTTGGCGGCAAGCTCCGACGCTGGCGGCAAGCTCCGACGCTGGAGATTAGCCGGCAACCTAAACGCGTTCGTCATCCCAGGGTAGTGTGCAGAGAGTTCTGCAAATTCGCTGAGGGGGCGGTCATGGCAGGCTGGTGATTGTTGACGTCACCGATTCCCGCGAAGGAAACGCCACCATGACCAGGATTGAAGGTAAGACCGCCAGCGCCGCCGTCAAAGAGATTCTGCTTTCGACCCCCGAGGGGCTGCGCGATGTGATCCGCGCGGCGATGCAGGAGGTGCTCGAGGCCGAGATGGACGAGGCGCTTGGAGCCGCCAAGGGGGAACGCACGCCGGAGCGGCTGGGCTATCGTTCCGGCTATTACGGCCGCACGCTGGTGACGCGCGTCGGCAAGCTCGAGCTCAGGGT